>Ga0209517_10001272_pt1 | contig 38920 bp, 29 predicted proteins | sample PeaSoiMetSII2010_FD_187695 | JGI IMG/M metagenome (GOLD analysis project Ga0209517, IMG submission 187695) | Peat soil microbial communities from Weissenstadt, Germany - SII-2010 (SPAdes) (version 2) | ecosystem: Environmental > Terrestrial > Soil > Wetlands > Peat | place: Germany...
CGGCGCGCTTTGTCGAGGTTCACATTGTCGGGCCAGCTGTTGAGGGGTGCAAAGCGCTGGCTGCCGTTGCCTGCGCCGCCGCGGCCGTCGCCGGTGCGGTAGGTGCCGGCGCTGTGCCACGCCATACGGATAAACAACGGTCCGTAGTGGCCGAAGTCCGCCGGCCACCAGTCCTGCGACTTCGTCATCAGTTCGCGGAGGTCCTTTTTCACGGCCTCCAAATCGAGACTCTTGAACTCTTTAGCGTAGTTGAAACCCTCGCCCATCGGATTGGACTTGGAGGAACGCTGGTGCAGGATATCGAGCTTCAACTGGTTCGGCCACCAGTCTAGGTTCATCGTGCCGCCGCCAGCAGTGTGTGTGTGTGCTGTGCCCGTTACCGGGCGCTTGATTTCTTCACTCATGATATCTATTCCTTTCGTTATGTGAATTGTTGAACAGCGTTATGCGTCGCATAATTATTGCGAAGTGGATGAGACTCCGGGAAGTTTCATCAAAAAATTAGAGCGAATCAGTAATTCATGATCTACGATCCTCTTGCACTTGATGCAGATCAAATGTGGATGGGGGCTGGGTTTTTTCCCGTCATAGCGATTGTGATCACTGCTGAACTCAAGTTCCAACACTTCCCTAGCCGTCTTCAAAACAGCCAGGGTCTTGTACACAGTAGCTATGCTGGTAGTAGGGAAGTCCGTCCTTATCGAAGCGTAAATTTCCTCTGCGCCGGGATGCCCTTTGCTCTCAGCGAGGACCTCGAGTATGGCCGCCGCTGAGGCGTGATGCGAAATCCCAGTTCCCGAAGCTGCCGGAGCATACTTTCAATACGGCTTTTGGTATCGCGCATCGGACTCTCGGAGAGGTAATGGATACCAATTATCACCAGATGATGATTAGTTACGGAGACCCAGTATGTCAAGTGAGAAAGAAATGACACTCCTCATAGAAAGTCAACAACGCTTGCCAACATCGAAAACTCAGGCTGGCGCCGGTCGCTAAAAAAAATGGTACTGACGTGTTGAACTCTTGAGTTGGCAGCGGCATAAGCGGGGTATGTGTGCGAGCGATTGCAGGAACTGCCTGAAGACAGGTCAAAACGTAGTTTCTCCTGTGGGGCTTTAGGAATCGTTGGTCAGGACTCCTGCGCATTTTGCGTGAAGCCTGACGTCATTAAGTATGCAATTTACTCTGGATCTACCCTAGTGTCCATCCGGAAACTCCGGATGGACACTACCCTAACCCGAGCCAAAGCGCCAGAGAGCGGTTAACTCGAATCATCGTGTTCTCATCCAGTCGCCCAATTACCTGCCGCAACCTGTCCTTTCGAACCGTTGTGATCTTGTCCACCATGATCTGGCAAGGTTTTTCCAGACTATTCCCGGGGGAGGGCGCAACTTCGAGTCGAAACAAAGGAGCATTCTCCAGATGACTCGTGATAGGACAGAGCACAAAGCTGCTGTGCGTCGGATTAGCCAGATCAGTTTGAACCACTACGGCAGGTCTTGGTTTACCGTAGTCTCTTGAAAAGACCGCAATAACCACGTCTCCTCGCCTCACCAAGTCCAGTCCTCGGTTTGAGCAGCGGCCGTATCGAGTTCATCCATTAATTCCGACTCATCCTTCCGGCTCACCCTCAAAGACTGTCGTCTGACCTCTTCCGCCAGAGTCTTGGACCGAGTATCCGGCACCCAAATCTGAATGGGCCTAAGGCCTTGGGCTCGCAATTTCTCCCGATATCTTGCCGTCTTTTCCGATGTACTCAAAGCCATTCCTTATTTCTCCCAAGTCGTGACATGTCACCGTTAAGATAGCACTTCCGTTCAGTCCTTGCAACAGGGGGTCATCTTTTGCCGGTTTGGAGAGCGACGGCATTACGCGGAAGAACTACCAGTGTTACGTCTCATAAGTTGATCGATATTTCCGGGAGACTCACCCGTCACCCCGGCGAAGGCCGGGGTCCAGTGCTTCCAGGCCAGTAAGATCCTGAGAAGACACTGGATTCCGGCCTCCGCCGGAATGACGAATATGGTTGTTCTCGGCAATATAAATATCAACGAATTTGCGAAAAGCTACACCAGCTTACCCTGCGGTTGGTCCCAGTTTTAATCAGGAATAAGGTCGTAATAATAGATCATGGCATCCGATCGGGAAATAATCCCGATAACTCGTTCATTTTCTACTACTGGAAGGCGCCCTATGTCGTTCCTGATAAGAATCCTCATAGCTTCGGCCACACTGTGCATCGGGGTAACGGTAATTACCTTTCTAGACATAAAAGCCTTAACGGGCGAGCGCCACTGGGCGTCATTGGTGAGCTTGTTGATGTCCCGCCTGGAGATGATCCCGACCAGTTTATCATATTCCATCACCGGCATGCCGGAGTAGCCCTTTTGATTCAGAATAGTGGAAACATCCTGGATCGATGTGTCCGGTGGCACGCTTTCCACGGGAAATGACATCAGATCGCTTATCTGTACGGGCATCTGCCGGTAGTCCTTCATCGCTTCGAGGAGCCATGTCTCGACTCCTTGAGGAGGCGCCGATTTGATCATCGCCGATCCGGCGCCCGAGTGTCCTCCGCCGCCCATCAGGCGCATCACTGCCCCGACGTCGAAAGAATCGATGCCGCTGCGCCCGATCACCATGCAACGGTCCTTAAGCGTATCCTTGAAAATACCAAAAGCCACATCGACGTTGACGACATTTCGGTACATACTCACCACTTCGGCAAGACCTGGAATGTGGCCTTCGATGTCCATCTTTCCAACACTAATCTTATAGCCGTTGAAGTTCACGCGCCTGGCATCAGACAGGAGTTGGAGCAGAATATCTTTCTGCCTGGGGCCGTAGGTCGGACGCAGTATGGTCGAAATGACTTTGAGGTCCGCGTGCTTCTCCAGGAGAAAAGCCGCTGCTCGTAAATCCCTCGGCGTGGTCGACGGAAAAGTGAGGTGGCCGGTATCCTCATAGATGCCGGCAAGAAACAGCGTAGCATGGATGGGTGAGAGTTCGATCCCTTTTTCCTTCAGAGCCTCCACGAGGAGCGTTACGGCCGCCCCGATGGTCTCGGCACTGGACCATGATGCAGGAATATCGCCTTTTCCGGGATGGTGGTCCCAGAGATGAATCTCCAGATCCGTTCTTTGAGTAAGATATTTGACCCCTTCCAAGCGCGCCCACCTATTGGTGTCCACCACTATTAACCGGTCGATCTGCTGTTGATCCAGGTTCTTCATGGCCTCGAAGGAAAAAATATTCTTATGGATCGATAGAAAACTGTGAACGTTCTGGTTGACAGTCGTTGGCAATACTGGTTTTGATTCCTCGTAGAGCATGGCGGCGGCGGCGACTGAAGCGAGTGCATCAAAGTCGACATTTTTGTGGGTGATGATGACCTGCAACTCAAATCCTTTCGGTAAGGGGACTGATTTTCCACTCTTTGATTCCCAGTCCAACCTTATTGGCGTATGCCATATAATATTCCTTATTTGAAGGTATTATCGGCGGGCAAATAGTTGAACTTGAAGGCAAAATTTCTTTGGAACAAGGCAGTTCGATACATCTTCTCTAAAAACCTCACAAACGGTTTTGTACCGGAGATGGAGAATCGGTGCTCAAGCTGAATTGCTGACTCAATATTGACTATAACAACAAAAACGCCATAATGGGGGTAAGACGGTGTAAGTCATAGGAATTAATGGAAAGAACCAAGGAGGACCCGACATGTCACTCAAGACCGCAGAACAGTATGAAGAGAGCCTGCGCAGGCTTAAGCTCAAAGTCTATCTGCTGGGAGAACGCATTGATAATCCTGTCGATCACCCTATGATTCGACCTTCGATGAATTCTGTGAAAATGACTTATGCTCTCGCGGAAGACCCGCTGCACGAAGATCTCATGACGGCCACGTCCCACCTTACGGGAAAAAAGATCAATCGCTTTTGTCATCTGCATCAAAGCACGGACGATCTCATCAGAAAGGTCAAAATGCAGCGGCTGTTGGGACAAAAGACGGGCGCCTGCTTCCAGCGGTGCGTGGGAATGGACGCCATTAACGCGGTTGACTCCGTTACCTTCGAAATGGATCGGAAGCTCAATACCATTTACCACCAACGGTTCAAGGCATTCCTGCTTATGATGCAGGAACAGGATCTGACGGTAGACGGCGCGATGACTGACCCGAAGGGAGACAGGGGCCTGCCGCCCTGCCGGCAGGAAGACCCGGACATGTATCTTCGCGTGGTGCAAAGACGGGACAAGGGAATCGTTGTGCGCGGCGCCAAGGCTCACCAGACCGGGGCGCTCAATTCTCACTGGGTTTTGGTCATGCCTACCAGCACGATGACCAAAGACGACGCCGATTACGCCGTTTCTTTCGCATGTCCCGCCGACGCAGAAGGCATTTATTACATCTATGGGCGGCAGTCCTGCGATACCCGGAAGTTGGAAGGCGGTAAAATCGATGTCGGCAACGCCGGGTTTGGCGGGCATGAAGCCTTAATGGTCTTCGAAGACGTGTTTATCCCATGGGAAAATGTTTTCATGTGCGGGGAGCACGAATTCAGTGGAATGCTGGTCGAACGCTTTGCGGGTTATCATCGCCAGAGCTATGGCGGGTGCAAGGTGGGCGTGGGTGATGTTCTGATCGGCGCAGCCGCGCTGGCGGCCGATTTCAATGGAGTGGCCAAAGCCTCACATGTCAAGGATAAGATCATTGAGATGATACATCTGAACGAGACCCTGTATGCCTGCGGGATTGCCTGTTCGGCGGAAGGGTCCAGGACACCTTCCGGGACCTTTATCATCGACCTGTTGCTGGCCAATGTCTGCAAGCAGAACGTCACACGCTTCCCTTACGAAATCGCGAGGCTTGCCGAAGATCTTGCCGGCGGCCTCATGGTCACGATGCCCTCCGAGAAGGACTTGCGCCATCCGGAGATCGGCAAGGTGATCGAGAAATACCTCCGTGGCTCCTCCGCATTTCCAACCGAACATCGAATGCGCATCCTGCGTCTCATTGAAAACATAACCCTGGGGACAGCCGCCGTGGGGTATCGGACAGAATCCATGCATGGCGCCGGTTCCCCCCAGGCTCAGCGGATCATGATTTCCCGCCAGGGCAATCTCGATCGGAAAAAACAATTGGCTATGGACCTCGCGGGGATCGCCTAAAGAGCAGGACTGAGTGCTGAGGACTGAGTGGAAAAACTCACTGCAAATCAAAACCGCCCACCGGCAGTGCCGATGGGCGGAAAATTGCGGTGGGCACGATAAGCTGCGCCCACAGTTACTATTCTATCGATTCATTTTTAAGAGTCCGGTATCTTTCCATTCACTAATCAAACGATTCATTCGCCACCAGGTCCCATACGCCGCAGGGGCATGCGCCGGCACAGAATCCGCAGCCGATGCACTTTTCCGGGTCTACGACCATTTCAAATCCATTGCCGTTTAGTAGAACTTGCCGGGAAATGGCCGACTCCGGGCAAATCGTGGCGCATATCCCGCAGTCGCGGCAGGTCCCGCACGAAGAACACTGGGAAGCGCACGACTCGATTCCGTCAAAGCCTGCAAGACGCGGATCGAAATATTCGAGCTTTACGCGGGCATAATCTATCTTCGAGCGCGGACCGGCAGGTGTAAGGCTTTTGCCCGACAAGATTTCGCCTATTCTTTGCGCTGCCTTTCTTCCGGCCCCGATTGCGTCGGTCAGAAGCCCGAGTTTTACCGTGTCGCCTATGGCGAAAAATTTCGGATCGCTCGTCTGATAATGTTCGTTTACTTTTATGAACCCGCGTTCGGTCTCGATATTTTCCGGCAGGAAATCGAGTTCGGGAACGTCGCCCACCGAAATGATAATGGTATCTGCGGGGATGATCTCTCCCGTGGTGAGTTCCAGGCCTTCGTCAGTTACCGCTTTGCTGAAGCAGGGCCATCTGAACTTTGCGCCTACGGCTTCGGCTTCCTTGCGTTCTTTACCGAAGGAGAGCGGTTCCTGGATATCTATCAGCAGGATTTCTTCGGCCCCGAACCTGTGCGCTTCCGCCGCAGCATCGCAGCCGACGTTTCCTGCCCCGATGATCAACACGCGTTTTCCCACCTTTGCCTGGCCCGCTTTGCACATGAGCAGGAAGTTCAAGGCCGGAATCAGCTTTTCCTTGCCGGGGATGGGCAGAACTCTCGGTTTTTGCGTGCCCGAGGCGATAACAATGAAGTCGAATTCTTCCCTGAGTTCTTCTATATCGGATTTCTCGAGCCTCTGATGCAGATTCACATGCGGAAGCACTCCCTTTACGCGGGCAACTTCGGCCTCTATCACCTCATCAGGGATTCGAGACCGAGGGATCATGGCGGAGATTTTTCCGCCAAGTTCCGGTCTCATGTCATAGACAATCGCCTCATGCCCCTGCCTGCGCAATTGCCACGCTGCCGATATGCCGGAAGGACCGCCGCCGATTACAGCAATCCTTTTTCCGGTAAGGGGCGGAAGCTCGGGAAGTTTTGCCCTGATGCTCGCCTTTCCCAGTTGGGTTATGTCGACCGGAATCATTCGCTCCGTCTGCCTGGTGCAGCCCTGCATGCACAGATTGGGGCACAGATAGCCGCAGACCGATGCCGGAAACGGCGTGTAAGCCAAAGCAAGGTCAACCGCCTCATCCACCCGCCCTTCACGGATAAGCCGCCAACGCTCGTGGACCGGGATTCCGGTCGGGCAGCTCGCCTCGCAGGGCGCAGCAAATTTTTTGTTTTCCCAAACCGGGACATAGCGCCTGAGAAAGCCGGTGGTAATGAGCGGGACCTGGCTTCTATCGAAATCAACGAGGTCTCCGATAAGGCCTCCCCGGCCCAGTTCGGAATCCCAGACATCTTTGTGAAAAGACTCGATCGATCTCCTGGGTTTTGAATATTTTTCATGAGGCCCGCGAGCTTGCAGTACTTGCCATTGCTCACGGTTTGCAATTTCAGGGTAGAGATCCATCCTGCCGATTGCTGCAAGGTAGGTCTCAAGGTTATCGGCGAGCCAGGCCCAGTCGCGGTCTGCAATCGAGATCAGCTTGGCGTCGCCTTTGCTGTACCCTTTATGGGGCCCTCGGAAATAGATCCTTCCGCCGACCATTCCTACGCAGGGACGAAAGCCAAGGACATTTGCCGGGTCCTGGGGCACATGCCCGCAGACTACGGCGATGCCGCCGGCCATGAATTCGGCGAAGTAATCGCCCGCCGATCCGAGCACCCACAACTCCGGAGGGGCAAAGCGCGGATTGTGCTTGGTCATGGTCATTCCGCGCGCGCCAATGTTGCCGGCCACATAAACTTTTCCCTGCGCCATCCCGTTTGCTACGCCGTTTGTGGCATGGCCGTGGACGACTATATCGGCGCCCCCGTTTAGCCATCCCACATCGTCGGAACAAGGACCGAGGACCTCGATCAGTGTATTGGGAAAGCCCAGGGAGCCAACGCGCTGGCCGGGCGCACCGGATATTTTTATATGAAGCCTGTCGCTTCCGGCCTTCCAGAGTCTGCCTCCGATGCCATGCTGGCCGAAAGCTTCAATCTCGAGGACGCGATAGCCGTCTTCGATAGCCTGCTGTATCCTTTCCTCGAGAATACGCGATTCAATTCGATGGCCGTTTTCAAATCCGGAAAGGCTGATTGCCTTTTGTCGTTCCATGCTCTAACTCCACGTAAACAGAAGCGAGAAGCAAGCAGCGAGAAGCGGGAAGAATACAGACTTTAACCCTTTCCCTGCTCCTTGCTCCCCGTTACACAACATATTTTATCTGAAGGCGCTCGGACGCCGCTTTATCGTCTATGGCCAAAGCGTCCGACATGCCGATCGGAAGAGAAGTCGAACGTCCCAGAGGAGCGACTATTTTCTTTAGTTCCGTATCGAATGCGAGAAATATGTCAACAACCCGCTCGGCCACTTTCTCGGGATCGAGCCGCCTGTACAGGCGCGGGTCCTGCGAGGTGATTCCCTTGGGGCACTGCCCTATGTTGCATATATTGCACCGGTCCGACTCGGAACCCAGGCACCCGGCCGCTGCCTGCATCATGTACTTTCCGACCTGGACGCCGCTCGCGCCGAGCATTATGAGCGCGGCTGCGTTTGCCGCAATTTTACCGTTCTTGCCGACCCCGCCGCCGGCAAAAAGCGGAACTTCGTTCTGCTTGCCGATCCTGGCCAGGTTAAGATAGCAGTCTCTGATATTGCTCGCTATCGGATGCCCCATGTGATCCATGGATACCGAATAGGCAGCGCCCGTGCCGCCGTCTTCGCCATCAATGGCAAGCCCTGCGGCGTAGGGGTTTCGAGTAAGGTTGTTTAATACGGAAAGAGCGGTAGAAGTCCCCGAGATCTTCGGATAGACCGGCACCCTGAACCCCCAGGCCATGGACATGGACTGGATCATCTTGGCCACCGATTCTTCGATCGAATACTGCGTCTGATGAGTCGGCGGGCTTGGCAGGCTAACTCCGGAAGGCACCCCTCGAATGGCCGCAATAAGCTTGTTTACCTTGTACCACATCAGCAAACCGCCGTCGCCGGGTTTGGCCCCCTGTCCGTATTTGATCTCTATCGCGCAGGGGTCTTCCTTCATCTCGGGCAGGGCATGGATAATTTCGTCCCAGCCGAAGTAGCCGCTCGCTATCTGCAAGATAGTATATTTGAGAAAACGGGACCGCAGCAGTCTTGGCGGACAGCCGCCCTCGCCCGTACACATCCTGACCGGCATTCCAAGCTCTTCGTTGAGGTACCCAACCCCCATCTGGAGCCCTTCCCACATACTCGGAGAAAGAGCGCCGAAGGACATGCTGCCGATGATCAGTGGGTATATCTCCCGGACCGGGGGAATCCAGCCGTTTTCACGGTAGAGCTTAAGGTTCTCCTCGGGAGGAAGCACACGGCCGAGCAGGGTCCGCAGTTCGAATTCATGGCGGCCCGCGTCAAGCGCCGGGTCCGTGAGCATCGAGATCCGGATGAATTTTATCCGGTCGAGGGTCCCGAGAGAATCGGGCACATTCCTCCTGCCGCCGCGCCTTCTTGGCTGTCCGCCCCGGTTGATGTGGAAGCGCAGTTTGTCGGCCTCGTCGGATTTTAGCGGAATTATGGCCCCATTCGGACATACCAGGTTGCACATTGCGCACCCGATACAAGCGTAGGCGGGATCGGTCCTCTGTCGAACTCCATGATAGACCTGGTAGACATTTGACGAAGACGTTGCCGGCCCGATCTCGGCCAGTGAAGGAATTTGAACGTGCCTCTTTCTGTGCACGCCAAGCTCTATTGCATGAACTGGGCAGACGGCGCAACACCGGCCGCACAGGGTACATTTTTCTTTGTCCCATTGAACCTGCCAGAGCAGGTCCTTCACGCTTAGTGAAGAAGGGATAATGCTTCCATTTGAGAGCATACCCGGACCTCCGAGCGGTCAGAAGGAATAATGACCGTATCAAGATGCATGGGCTGAAAATCCATGCTTTTATCCCTGTCGGGAATGGCAGCCTCGAGGCCGCACATTTCCGAGGAAAATGCGTAAATGCCCTTCCTGCCACCCGCGATGGCGGGCCGGAGTTTCTTCCGGTCCTGGACAAGGAAAAGGGTGTTGTCGGGCAGGCGGCCAATGACGCAGTTAGGACCGTCGATAATGAGCCTGCGGCATGAGTGTTTCAGTTGCTTGAGGAAGCCTCCATCCGGGTGAGATTCGATATCTTCATCCTGGAGAGGAGTGATTACATGCTTGTACGCTTCGATCCCCAAGCCGAGGCTGTTGAGCGTATAGTGAGCAATATGAGTGAAAACCTCGGAGTCGGACTGATACCCGACATAGCCGGGAAAGCCGCGCGACATAAGGTATTCCCGGTTCGGGACAAACGCCGTATTCTCTCCATTGGTCATCGAGGCGAACCCTTGTATGAAAAATGGATGGCAGGCGTAGAGGTTTATCGCATAGTTGGTGTTTTGCCTTCCCTGGGCGAGAATGACCCTGGCTTTGAGCTCTTCGCGGCCCAGTTCGAGGTATTCGCTCACCATGAGCGGATCACCGATTTCTTTTAACATGATCACGTCCGGCCAGAAGCTGTAGACGATCATGTCCTCATGTTCCTCACCCACCTGTCTCAGGTCGAGGCGCGCGAGCATCAGGCGAAGCTCAATTTCTTTTTGATCAAGCCCTTCCCAGGCTTGTGGATAATCATAGGCGCAGATCACATAGGTATCGCGTCTGGGAGTACCCGGAGGCGGTGTTTTGGAATTGCGGATGGAAATGTTGTGCTTGGGCGCAAACCCCAAGCTCGCCATGTACTGATCGAGACGCTTCACACCTTCACTGGTGAATATGCCGGACAGGATCGGCAAGCCTTTCAGCTCCTCGAACGGCCCGCCGAGATCACTCAGAAAAAGGCCGACTCCCGAGCCGTCATGGCCCTCCCGCATCACATCAAGGGCGCGTATGGCCAGCATGGGTGACTGAGGCTCGTCACTCGTCAATGCGATCAAACGACACATTTGGGATCTGTTCTCCTGTTTTGCTGTTCGCTTGTTTGTTTGTTTTTCAATCCACGCCCCGTGCGCGCGCGACTTGAAATCGCCGCCCGTTCGGAGCGAGATAGAGCTATAATTGATTTCGCTCAGGGATACGATCTTTGGAAACCCAGGGGGAAACTCTACATGATTCTACCTTGGTCTTCCAGGGTACCGGTCCGCGCCGGAATTACTTTCGCTTCAATGTTCCGTATCCGTTTAGCTCAGGTTGAGTTCGAACATATGACATTACCAGAATAATCCGGCTCTTAGCAAGCGAATTCCACCCATTCTCAGGCGAAACTGCCAAATCGCCCTGCATAGATAACATATCGGTTACAAAAGTATAGAGCGAGTTTTGGGCGGGGGACGATTTTATCGTCATCGTTTATCTTCTAATAAAATCAAATTCCAGAGGGGATCGAAAAATCTCCCAAACACCTTTTTCCTGTATTATTCCGTTGGAAAAGGCCAGGTAGCTGTACTTCCCGTAATGAGTGATTTTGCGGGCCGCCGTCACGGCCGAATCCGGCGATGCCCCTGAAATAGGGAGAAAAAGCGCCGTAATTCTGCCTGCGCGATTCGGATCTTTGAAAACGAGAAAAAGGCAATCGGCCCCGGAAAAGCCTTTAACCGAGAAAGACCCGGGAGAAAGTTTCACTTCCTTGGGAGCGGATGCGAAAAGCTCTTTGAGCTTTTCAGACCGCGGGAAGCCAAAAAACAGGAAGTCCTTCTCCTCGCCAATCTTCATTTCAGCTTCTTTTTCACTCAATATCGGAGCGTCCGCCTGGTCGAAACCTTCGAGCAAAAGTTCAGAGGCCGGGCTTTTTGATGGTCCTGCGTCCTCAGTCTTTCTGTCTTCGCCCTCCGAAAGCACCGCCACCAGTCCCTGTGATCCCTTGACGCTGTTTACGGTGGCAGGGATTTCTTCAGGGCTGAGGAGCCGGAAGGTATTTACATCAGGGTCGACGATTATTTTTACTGGCGCAGCGGTGGACCGAATGGAAAAAGGAGCCGAGCCGTTCTCTATCCTGATTTTTGTATCTACTCTTTCATCTGTGGAAGTCTTCAGAGTGGCGACTATATCCAGGCCGTACCAGGGCTTTTCCTGGAGAACCGTTCCCGTCACCTGCCAACCGGAATCATCCGTTGTGCGGGACTGCACATCCTGAAGCTTTAAAACCGGGGCGCCGCTGCGCTCGAGCCATTGATCGAAAAAAGCTTTTGCTTCTCCGGGGCCCCAGCCTCCGGTCCGGACGAAAACATCGCGGAAATCGTCCCAGGAGGTCCTGACAAAGAGCCTTTCCTTATATATCTGCCGCAGGCATTTCCAGAAAGCCTCGTCTCCGATCCTTTGCCGGATCATATGAAAAACGAATGCCGCCTTGCCATAGCCGACAGCCCTGGTAGCGGGGCTTGAGCAGCCCCCGAATAGCCGGAGCGGGAAATCGGCCCCCGATGCGGCCAGTGTTGCATAATCCTGTAGAATCTGCTGTCGGTAAAGCCTGGCGTCTGCCGCCGATGTGATCTCCTGCGACAGGTAATCGGCAACATAGGTTGTTAAACCCTCGCACCAGTTCCCGGAAGCGTAGTCAACCAGGACGCCGTTGCCCCACCAGGAGTGGGCGATTTCGTGCCGTAGACTCGTTTGGGGGATAAATGGGAGCCGAAGCACCGTGGAACCCAGAAGCGTATATGAGGGAAAACCGTAGCCGCTCGGGAAGAAATTTTCGACTATGGCAAACTTGGGGAAAGGGTACGGCCCGTGCCGTTGTTCATAGAAGGCTATGTGTGATGCCGCGGCATCGAGATAGGTTTTTGAAAGCGAATCGTTTTCGGATGTGAAGTATGTGTAAAGGCGCCGGTGGGACCGGTTGCCAGGTTGCCGGCTTGCAGAATCGCCGCCGGCTAAAGAATGAATGATATATCTGCCCGCCGAGAGCGACAGGCCCTGCCCGATCGGTTCTGTTTTCCAGCGCGATATGCTGAGCGCCCCCCGGTCCTCGTGTCCGATCAACTCGCCTGCCGTGACTGCATAGATGCCCACGGGAGCGGTTACCTGGAGATCAAAACCCTGGCTGCATCCCTGCAAGGTTGGATACCACCCTGAATCCTCGAGCAGAAAAGTTCCCCTGCCGCCGATCGAGCCCATAACACCCGATCCGGGATTTTCAAAAGTGGCGGGTCCTGAAGCGATCGGGTCGTTAAACAGGGCATCGAAAGAAATCGTCACGCGGAGACGCGTAGGGCGCGGAGCAGATGTGCGAACAGAGCCGTCCGTTACAGATGCGGCGGAAAGTATCAGCTTGCCGGCATTGAAGGAATACTTCCACGGCTTTCCATTGACCAGCACGGATTTGACGTGGGCCTTGTCCGCAAGCAGAAATATCAGGTCTTGGCCCTTCCACCCGTCCACCCTGATGTCGTCTCTGCCGATCAGCCTGTGCGCTTCGGGCCGCAATTCTATTTTCAGATCGTGCCGGCAGACCTCACCGCCCCAGGCGGCGCGTAAGCCTGGTGAAATGAAAACCAGGGCTGCGGCGGCATACAGAACTTTGCCCCTGATTCCAGACGGCAGAAGAAAAGCTTTGAGCAAAGCGGCGAAGGCGGAGGATGGAAGAAGCATCTGGAGATTACCTGTCAGACTTGTTGATCTTCATTACCACCGGAGGGGCCGGGGCTTCGTTTACATATAATCTGAATACGTCGGGACGGGCATAATGCCCTACGACATCCAGGTCGTACTTACCTCGAATGATTTCCCCAAGGTCGATATCGGCAGTAAGAATGCACTCCTGCTCATAATTGGGGCCGGCGAGGACCTGACCAAACGGGCTGACAATGCAACTTCCCCCCCGCATCATGACAATTTCGGGATCATTGCCCTGAACGGCATCGTAGTCCTGCGGATATGCCCCGCGCTTCACATACTGACAGCTCGACAAAACGAAACAACGCCCCTCGATGGCAACATGCTGCATGGTTGGCAACCACGAATCCCGGTCATCGGCAGTAGGCGCGCAGTAGAGCTGTATCCCTTTTGAATACATGGCAAAGCGAAGCAGCGGCATATAGTTTTCCCAGCAGATTACCGCCCCGATCTTACCCAGGGGCGTGTCGAATACCGGCATGGTCGATCCGTCGCCAAAGCCCCACACAAGCCGTTCCATTGCCGTGGGCATGAGTTTTCGGTGTTTGCCCAGCAATCCGCCATCCGGTGAAAAGAACAGGGCCGTACAGTAGAGTGTCCCTCCCTCACGCTCGATCACCCCGATCATCACGTAAATATTATTTTCAGTCGCCGCTGCGGCAATGGCCGCTGTAATGGGGCCCGGCACATCGACACCGCTCGCCCAATAGCGCCGGAAGTCTTCTCGCCCCTCCGGACTCCTCATGCCGACACGGGCGCCGAAATCCAGCCCTTTCGGGTAGCCCGAGATGAAAGCTTCGGGGAAAACGGCCAACGCAGCGCCTCGACCGGCCGCTTCGGAAATCAACCTGCAAGCTTTATCAGTGCTGCCTTCGGCGTCAAACGGGACCGACCCTGCCTGCACTACCGCTACTCGCTCACATGTTGCCATATTCTCGCTCCTTGAGTTTAGCAAGTTATCGGTCAAAGATCCCGTTTCGCTTGACCCGCTTGTATTCTTCCCAAGTCAGATAGATGATAACCATGTCCAGACCTGAAAGGATAATAAGCCATACCGAGTGTGTGAAGGCATACCGGTAAAGTTGATAAAGAATGAATAAGAAAAAGAAGACAATGCCGGTGTGATAGGCCCAGATCTTCCCCTTTAGCAGAACGGTCGCGATAAAAAGCTTCATGACACCATGAGAAACCAGGTAGAAGGTTGCGAAGAGCTGTGAGTCAATTGACCAGTTGTGGCCCAGCCAGCCAAGGAGGAAGTTCCTCAGTCCCTCGGGGAATTCGCGTTCGATTAGTGAGAGGGTCCATACATTCAAAGATTGCGGAGAGAGAAAAAAAAACGATATCCCGCCGAGTATTTCCAATACGGCATCAACTCCCTTGAGCACAATGCCCGCCACGAAGGCCCTGTGAACAAGCGTCCCTTTTTCCACGGCGTTAAGCTCGGTTATTAGTGAAGAGTGAACAGTGAAGAAGTGAAAACCTGCTCCTCAGTCCCCGGTCAGGCCGGCATCCCTTGCGGCGAGTTGTGCGATAGCCGACCAGTCGAGCTTTTCTCCGCCGCCGGCAAGCAGGCTCAGGAACCGGTCGTGCAACAGGCTTGCCAGTGGCATGGGCACCATGAGGCTTTCGGCGGCGGCAAGCGCCAGACGTATATCCTTATGACCCAAGGGCGCCGCAAAACCTGCCGGTTCGAACTGCCTGCCGGCGATCAGCCCGCCGTATGTTTTATAAACCGGTGCGGTGAAAAGCGTCGATGTCAGTAAATCCAGGAACCGGTGCTGATCGTTCCCTGCCTTGCCTACCAGCGCCATCGCCTCCCCGAGCGCTTCGATGACCGAGGCGATCAGGAAATTGCCGCTGAGCTTGATAAGGTTTGCGTCCCGGGGATTACCTCCGAAGGTGAAAGTCTTTTGCCCCAGCGCATCGAATAGAGGCATGCAGGCGCCAACGGCATCGGGTGCGCCGGCGGCGACGATGAACAGATTGCCTGCCGCCGCCGCTTCAGGGCGTCCGAATACGGGTGCTGCGACAAAACGCCGGCCGGCTTCCTCGTGTGCCCCGGCAAGCTTTTCCGATAACGCGATGCCGATTGTGCTCATGGAGACGTGGATGGCGCCCTTGCCGAGATTTTTTATCACGCCTTCCTCACCGAACACTACGCTTTCAACAGCGGTGTCGTCGGCCAGCATCGTGATGACGGCCTCCCCCCGGCAGGCGTCCGCCGCCCTGCCCGCCGAATGCGCACCCTTTTCCACCAGCGGCCGCATTTTTCCGGGCGTTCGATTGTAGACGGTGACCTCATGGCCGCCCCTGATAAGGTTTGCCGCCATGCCTGAGCCCATTTGTCCAAGGCCTATGAATCCAACTTTCATTGCCTTACTCCCGGAAAGATAAATTGAAGAATTGAGTCGCAAGCCCGGCATGATTCAACCGCCGGTAGCGGCCTGGAATAGCCTGATCGCCTCCCAATCAAGATAATCCCATCCAGTCAAATATTGAATAAGTAAATAATGAGAACCGCAAAAACCACCGGCCCCGCGAGGTTTCTTTACAATTTCCCTGACTTCACCTCCTTGAACTCATTGTAAAAAACGAGTATTGGGAATATGATTGTCTGCTTTGGAATTTGACGATCATGGTTTGCAATTCACTGACATTCGATCTGGGAAGTCGATCCGGCTTATGCAGGGGTTTCAGGAGCGAACGGAAGTATTCAGCCGATGCCGGCGTGTTCTGATCAAGGTAGGCAGCGCCGTTGTGACAGGGCCTAAAGGGCTCGACCGTGTTATGATTCACAGGCTTAGCGATCAGATAGCAGAGCTTCGTGGACGCAGCGCGCGCATGGACGTCCTGGTCGTGTCCTCCGGGGCGGTCGCCTCAGGCATGCACAGAATGGGTCTTACGGAGCGCCCGCGCACTATACCACAAAAGCAGGCAGCGGCGGCGGTCGGCCAGGGGGCGTTAATGGAAGCCTGGGAGGCCGCCTTCGACAAGTACGATCTGCTGGTGGCCCAGGTGCTCCTCACCAGTGAGGACCTTTCTAATCGCCACCGTTATCTCAATGCGCGCAATACGCTCGAAACTCTTCTCTCTTGGGGGATCTTGCCGATTATAAACGAAAATGACACAGTGGTGGTCGAAGAGATAAAGTTCGGGGACAACGACCACCTTTCGGCACTGATCGCGGGGCTCGTCGGCGCAGACCTGGTTATAAACCTTACCGATATCGATGGGCTCTACGACAATGATCCCAGGCTCCACGGGTCCGCCAAGCTGATTCCACTGGTTCAACGGGTGGATGCGAAAGTGCTTGCGTGCGCAGCCCCCGAGCCGGGGACGGTAGGCACGGGCGGAATGCTGAGCAAACTGAACGCCGCCCGCAAATGCCTTGCTTTTGGCATTCCCATGATAATCGCTCCGGGCAAGCAAAGGGACGTAGTCCTGCGGCTTTTTGACGGCGAACAATTGGGCACCATGTTTGTGCCCAGGGAGCGCGCTTACTCCGGGAAAAAAGTCTGGCTTGCCAATTTGCCCAAACCCGCCGGAGAGATCACCCTGGACGATGGGGCTGTGACGGCCCTGATCAAAAAGGGGAGGTCTCTTCTTCCCATAGGCGTTAGGGAAGTAAAGGGCATCTTCGGGGTTGGCGCCCCGGTACGGTGCATCGATAAGAACGGAAAACAGGTGGGCATAGGGCTCACCAACTACAAATCGACCGAAATCGACAATATAAAGGGCCGCCATAGCGAGGAAATCGAAAAGCTTATCGGCTATAAGCACTCGGATGAAGTGATCCACAGGGACAATTTCGTAGTCACAAGCGAGACCGTGTAAGAAATGGGGTAGTTATGCAAGACGAGATTTTGGAGATGGGAAAGAAAGCCCGCGAGGCTTCTCATCTCATGGCAACGGCAAACGGCAATCAGAAACGTGAAGCCCTGGAAAAGATGGCCCAGGCCCTGGAAAACGAGCAAGACTCTATTAGGGCCGCCAATCGCAGGGATGTCGAACAGGCCGAGCGTAAAGGGTTGGGAAAGGCAAAGATAGACCGGCTCATAGTTGGCGAAAAAGTCCTCGGGGAGATGATCGAGGGGCTAAAAGAGGTGGCATTGCTGCCCGACCCCGTCGGCGAGATCACCAGGATGTGGACAAGACCCAACGGGTTAAGGGTCGGAAAGATGCGGATTCCTCTGGGCGTGATCGGAATCATCTACGAGTCACGCCCGAACGTAACGGTGGATGCGGCGGCGCTGTGCATCAAGGCTGGAAACGCCGTAATCCTGCGCGGAGGCTCCGAGGCATTTGAGTCGAACAGCCGCCTTGCCTCAATTTTGAGGGCATCGCTCAAAGGAGCCGGGCTTCCCGAAGACGCCGTCCAGTTCGTCGAGACCACCGACCGGCAGGCGGTGCTGGATCTTCTTGGCCTCGGGGAATATGTGGATGTCATGATCCCGCGCGGCGGAGAAGATTTGACACGCTTTGTAGCCAAAAACGCTAGCATGCCCGTCTTGAAGCATTACAAGGGGGTCTGCCATGTTTACGTGGATTGCGAGGCGGACCTGGAGATGGCCCGAAATATATGCCTGAACGCCAAAGCTCAGCGGCCGGCCACCTGCAATGCAATGGAAACCTTGTTGGTTCATGAGGCGATTGCACAGAGTTTCCTTCCGGCAATGGCGGAAGACTTTCGGCGCAGCGGCGTTGAACTGCGCGGATGTGAGAAGACGCGCAAGCTTGTGCCCGACTGTGCGGCTGCAACCGAGCAGGATTGGCATGCCGAGTACCTCGATCTCATTTTGGCGGTGCGAGTGGTGCCGGATATGGACGAAGCTATCCGCCATATCACCCGGTATGGTTCGCAACATACCGAAGCGATAGTTACCACAAATTTTGAACGGGCTCACCGGTTTGTCCGGGAAGTACAGTCTTCGCTCGTTTTGGTGAATGCTTCGACACGCTTCAACGACGGTTTTCAGCTTGGGCTCGGAGCCGAGATCGGCATCTCCACGTCACGAATCCATGCTTTCGGCCCTATGGGTGTCGAGGAACTTACGACTACCAAGTTCATTGCCCTTGGCAATGGTCAGTTGCGCAGTTGATGGCAGGGTTGTCTAGCCTGTCAAACCATGTCCACGGAGCAGAACGAATGCCGATTCGGCTGGGCATATTTGGAGGAACTTTCGACCCCGTTCACCTGGGCCATTTGAGAGCTGCTGAAGAAGCCCTTGATATACTCGGGCTTGACGAAATGGTTTTCGTGCCGGTCTTTGTACCTCCTCACAAAACGAACAGCGAAATTCTGCCTTTCGAGAGACGGTTCCGGATGCTCCAGCTTGCTCTTTCGGGCAATTCGCGCTTCCGGCTTTCAGACATGGAACAGCGGATGCCCGGAAAATCTTACACTGTGCATTCGCTAAGACAGCTCCACAAAGACAACCCCGGCGCCGAGCTTTTTTTTCTGGCCGGGCGCGACGCATTCTTTGAGATGGATACCTGGTATGATTTCAAGGCAATCTTCCGGCTCGCCAATATTGTGGTGCTATCCAGACCGGACTGTAGAGAAGATGAAATATTGGAATTTATGTCCACAAGAGTATCGGAGTCATACAGGGCCGACCCCGAAGAGCGCGAAATCCGGCAAGATGGATTCTTTTCCGTGCGCAGCCTCCCTAATACGAGGATGGACATCTCGTCTACCAGAATCAGGGAGCTTGCCGCAGAAGGCCGATCCGTGAGATATCTGGTCCCGGATAAAGTATGGAGTTATATTGGGGAAAATAAGTTATACAGGAATGCGATTGAGGGAACAGGATGATTGATTTGGATATTTCGGCGGGAGCCGTGCAGAAGGGCAAAAATCTCCTAAAGGAGATGAACAGCAAGGAAAGGGCCGTTGTTTGCGCCAGGGAAGCTTTGGGTTTCAAGGCCCTCGACCTGGTTCTTCTGGATGTTTCTCGTTTTTCTTCCTTTGCAGACTATTTCATAATATGCAGCGGTAAATCCAGCAGGCAAGTCCAGGGGATCGCCGACAACCTCGAAGAGGAACTCAGAGCCAGGGGACTCAAACCAATCGGGACTGAAGGCAAACGTGAGGGCCACTGGATTCTGATGGACTACGGCGATGTAATCATACATGTCTTTTACGAACCCGTTCGTTATTTTTACGACCTCGAAAGCCTGTGGTCCGAGGCTCCCAAAGTGGACTGGGAACAAGAGCCGAATCTCGACACTCCGTAAAAATAAAGGCTTGTTTTATGTTTTCTACATTTTCGCTAGGCGTTTGTGGGAGAAAAATAAGAAGGGGGCTGACAGCCTTCACCTTGCTTGTTTTCTGTCTTGTAATTCTGTGCCCCGCGCGCGAGGCGGGCGCAATTACGCTGAGCGAAGAAAAAGAGCTGGGCAAAAAGTTCGTAGGGATGCTCCGCAAGTCGATGCCACTTGTCGAAGACGGCGAGGTGCTCACTTATGTCAGGAGCGTTGGCAATCGTGTTGCCAAAGAAGTCGGCATAACCACCTACCAGTTTCAGTTCTTCGTCGTCGATCAGCCAATCCCGAATGCGTTCGCGGTCCCTGGCGGCTACATATTCATCTACAGCGGCTTGATCGAAATGATGTCGTCTGAAGACGAACTGGCGGGTATTTTATCGCACGAATTGGCGCATATCCAGGCGCGGCATCTCCAAAGGACGATAGACGAGACGAAAATTGCAAGTATTGGAATGGTAGCCGGTTTGGTTGCGGGGATTCTTCTGGGCGCCCCCGGACTGGCAGCCGGAGGTTTGGCGGCTACCCAGTCCGCTCAATTGCAGTACAGCCGTGCACATGAAATGGAAGCCGACCAGTTCGGGTTCAGGTTTCTTTGCGCGTCGGGCTATGATCCTGGCGCGATGCCGGCCATGATGGCGAAGCTGCTGGATCGCACCTATCTTCAAAGTTCCAAGGTCCCAAGTTATCTTGCCACCCACCCGGCTCTTCAGGAACGCGTTCAGTACCTCAGTGAGATGGTGAAGAAACAAAAAACCTCATCGTCGCGAAAAGCGCTGAGACCCGTAAACGGGGATTTCAAGGTAATGCAGGCCACGTTGATAGCTGAGTATTCCGATGAGGCAAGAGCTCTTGACCGTTTTCAGGCCGGGATAAAAAAAGGTGATAATGTAGCGCAATTCGGACTGGGGCGTCTCTACCTAAGGCAGAACAAGTGGTCCGAAGCCGTTGAGCAGCTAAGACTGGCTGCCCGTTTGATACCGTCCAGTCCTTTTGTACTAAGCACGCTGGCAGATGCTTACCACAGGGTGGGCAAGCTGGAGGAGGCTCAAAGCACCCTGGCGTCCGCCCTGGTGCTCGATCCTTCCGCTGCGATCGCCCACTTCAGGCTCGCCATGGTGTTGATGGATATGGGAAAAAAAGATGAAGCCCTCGACCACCTGATGCAAATAGAAGAACTTGCTCCCATGTTTCCCGAAGTGGACTATCAGCTTGGAATACTTCTGGGGCAGGCCGACAAGTTGGGGTTGGCTCACTATCATCTGGGGCTCTATTACTATCACAAAGACAACAAAGAACTTGCAATCTCGCACTTTAAAAAGGCAAAATCCCTTATTACGGACTCGGCCGTGAAGATTGATGAGATTAACGCGGACCTCAAGGAATTGGAACCAAAGAAGAAGGGTTTTTTTCACTGATGTCATTGCGAAAAGTAGAAACAAAATCAGATAAACTGGAACTGCCTCCGGTTTCAAACGCCTCCTCCGGAAGACGCATCGCCTTGCTGCTCATTTCTCTTGCAGGGCTTGTCATATCGCTTATGAGCGGGTTTCAGGAAAGCATCCCCTTTTTAAAACCCCTTTGCGCGAGCGCGTGCAAGGATACAGTGGAAATTCATTTTCTCCACATGCCTATCTGGCTTTTGGGCGCATTGTTTTATTCAGCCACTGCTATATTTGCGCTGTTCAGGCGGAACATGCTTGCGTGGATCGTTGGCGCCGCTGCCGGTGTGGAAGTTGTTCTCATCCTTGTCCTGATCCAACTCAAGGCGCCATGTGTCTTTTGCATGGCCAATGCTGCGATAGTCGTACTGCTGATTGCCGCTACATTCAGGAAAGAGCTCTTCTGGCAGGAAGCAACCCTGGCTCTTCTTTTCTTTGTCGGGTTTTTCTTCTGGATTCCTTTCGAAAATGATCTTCTCCGGGCCACGCAACGTGCCGAGGCTCACGCTACGGGTGCCGACGGGGGTGGGATTGCCGCCATGGTGGGCGGCGAGGTCATTACTAACCAGCGGCTGGATGTGCTTCTTGGCTCAAAGCTTCTGGAGATGCGTAGGGAAATCTACCGGATGGAGATGGAAAAGCTGGACCAGGTGATTCTTCAAATGGTGCTCGACAAGGAAGCAAAGCAGCAGGGAAAAACGCTGGACAATCTCCTGGAACAGATAGCTCCCGCCGCCGGTTCGGCGACAGTTGAGGATTCTGAGGTCGACAAGTATATTGAGGACAACCACGAGCGGCTCCAGGCATATCAGGGAAGCATGCCGGAACTCAGGGACCGGATAAAGTCGTTTTTACAACAGCAGAAAAGGTCGGAGGTCATCCAGAACTACGCTCATGCTCTGGAGCTAAAATACGGGGTCCGTATTATGGTGCCCGTGCCAAATCCTCCTAAAGTTAAGGTGGACACCCGTGGCTGCCCAACCCTGGGTCCGTCCGATGCGCCGGTAACCGTAGTCGAATTCTCCGATTACCAATGTCCCGCCTGCCGTTCGACCCATGAGGTGGTCAAGCAGGTCAGGGCCATTTACGGTGACAAGGTGCAATGGATATATAAGGAATACCCGCTCAAGATTCACAAGGATGCTTTCAAAGCGGCGGAGGCTTCCCACTGCGCCGAGGACCAGGGTAAGTTTTGGCAATATCAGGAGTCGCTGTTCACAATGCCGGACCTGTCGCCGGATAACCTTATCAATGCCGCCGTCGCGCTCGGAATGTCACGGGAGAATTTTTCCCAATGCCTTCAGGATTCAAAATACAAAGCTCTTGTGGAAAAGAACACGCGGGACGCCGTCGAGGCGGGAATAGACAGGACCCCCACATTCATGGTCAACGGGACCGTGTTTGTCGGCGGCCCTTCTCTGGATGTCTTTAAGGCCCTGATCGATGATGAGATGAGAAAAGCGCAGCCGCAGGCGCAAACGGCCGGCAAGGCCCAATGAGTTGCCGTCCGAGGCAGTTTTCTTCAGGCAATTAACACAAAACATGAAGCTCAAAACTCATGATCCTTGACGCCAAGGGGCCGATAATGCTAGACGAAAAACGATCCCCTTTCCAATTCGGCTGTATCCGGGTTGGTTTCCAAGTCGAAGATTACAATTGTTTAACTCTTTTCGGCCCATTTCTCCTTAGGGTTTGAACTTCTATGGGGTTGTGCGGGGTAATGGTTTTCAGGAGGTATCAATGAAGATTCTTGTAAGCGACAATCTTTCCGAGTCGGGGATAGAAAAGCTTGTGCAAGTTCCCGGTTTCGAGGTGGAAGTAAATACGAAACTTACTCCGGAAGAGTTCAGGCGCGTCATAAGGGAGTTTGACGCACTGGTTATCCGGAGCGCGACCAAAGTTACCGCGGAAGTGCTGGAAAATGCCCCCAATCTCAAAGTCATAGGCCGGGCCGGGATAGGGCTTGACAACGTCGACATCGAGGCAGCCAGCAAATGCGGCGTAGTAGTAATGAACACGCCGGAAGGCAACATTATAACTACTGCCGAGCACACAATAGCCATGATGCTTTCCCTGACTCGCAACATTCCGCAGGCCGTCTCCTCTCTAAAGAACGGCGCCTGGGAGAAAAAGCGCTTCAAGGGAAAGGAAGTTTACAACAAAGTCCTGGGAGTCATAGGGGTGGGCCGGATCGGACGTATAGTGGCCGAACGCGCCCAGGGGCTCAAGATGCAGGTAATCGGCTACGATCCCTATATCAATCCCGAAGTAATCGACACCCTTGGAATACGGGGCGTAACGATCGATGAATTGCTCGCGCGTTCGGACTACATTACGGTTCATACCCCAATGACGCCGGAAACCCGCAACCTGCTCAATGCCGATGCGTTCAAAAAGGTGAAACGGGGAATCTTCATCATTAACTGCGCGCGCGGAGGAATAGTAAACGAGCAGGACCTCTACGAAGCAATCAAACAGGGGGTTGTTGCAGGCGCTGCACTAGACGTTTTTGTCAAAGAGCCGCCGACGGACAATCCACTTCTCACCCTCGAGCAGGTAATAGCTACCCCTCATCTTGGAGCTTCCACCGAAGAGGCGCAGGAAAACGTCGCCATTGCGGTTGCCGACCAGATAACGGATTTTCTGACCCGGGGGACCATCCGAAACGCGGTCAACGCTCCTAACATAGACGGGGCCGTGCTGGCCAAACTCCGTCCGTACCTGGCCCTGGCCGAAAAACTCGGATGTGTGCTGACCCAGATAACCAAAGGCGCCATACAGAAGGTATCGATAGAATATGTCGGTGATGTATCTTGTCTGGAAACACAGCCGCTGACGATTACCATCCTCAAGGGCATGCTGACCCCTGTGCTTGGCGATATGGTAAATTTCGTCAATGTTCCAATCCACGTGAAAGAGCGCGACATAAGGGTGACAACTTCGCTGCGCAGCGAGGCCGAAGATTTCACCAACATGATCAGCATTCATGTAAAGACTTCGCAGTCGGAAAACCTCGTAGCCGGGACCATAATCGGCAAAAAAGAGCCGCGCATGGTCCGGATCAACGACTTCCGTCTGGAAGCGGCCCTGGAGGGCCATTTGCTGCTGATCCACAATATCGACACTCCGGGCACCATAGGGGCCATTGGTTCCTGCCTCGGACGCCACAACATAAATATTTCTCTTATGAATGTCGGGCAGGTGCTCGATCGAGGACAAAACATTATCTTTCTGCGTACCGATAAGGCCGTCCCCGCGCATGTCATCGAGGAACTGCTTGCGATGGATAATGTGGACCTTGTGCAGGCGATTGAGCTATGCGATCAACTCGGTTCATTTTGAGGAGGAAAAGCGCTCATGGCAGACAAGGAAGAAGAAGAGAAGGGATTTGTGATAAAGGACCGCCGCAGGTTTTCCGAGGGTGCCGAAAAGGAAGAAGATAAGCAGGGGCCCCAGTCTGAGGCGGCTTCCACAGCCGGGGAACAAAAAGAAGAGCGCCCCGAAGAGCCTGTAGACCAGGAGGAACATGCACAGGGGCCATTTCCGGAAGTTTCACTGGCTACTTTCATTTTTTCCCTGAGTTCATCGGCCCTGGTACATCTGGGAGAAATTCCGGAGCCGGAAACCAGTCAGAAAAGAGTTGATTTGCCTATCGCAAAGCAAATTATCGATACGCTGGGCATGCTTCAGGAAAAAACAAAGGGCAACCTCGATCAGGATGAAGAAAGACTGCTCAAGTCAGTGCTCTACGATTTGCGCATGCGCTACATCCAGAAATCAGGCAAATAAGCTCGGGTGAACAGGTGAACACTATTCACTGTGAAGCCGTGGGGGCGGACTTGACCCTCGCGGTCAGCGTTCCTGCCAAGATAAATCTGTGGCTCGAGGTGATCCGAAAAAGGGAAGACGGCTATCATGATATCTCGAGCCTCATGCTTCCCATTTCGGTTTTCGATCGAATATCCATCGATATTCATCCCGGGGATGGACCTATTTCAATCACCTGTGACTCGCCCGAAATTCCGTGCGATGATCGAAACCTGGCCTGGCGCGCCGCTGATCTTTATATGAAAAAGAGCAGAAAAAAGGCCGGGATGAATATACATCTTGAAAAGCACATACCCTGGGGGGCCGGACTCGGAGGCGGCAGCTCGGATGCGGCCGGCGTTCTTGCCGGGCTGAACTCGTTTTTCGAAAAGGATGTCTCCGCCGGTGACCTTGAAACAATGGCCCTTAGTCTTGGGGCCGATGTGCCTTTTTTCCTGCATTCGCGGCCTGCCCTGGCGACGGGGATAGGGGAGAATCTACAATTTGCGGAGGCGCCCCGTTACCCGTTGCTCCTGGTGAAACCTCCCGTCAACGTTCCCACCGGCTGGGTATATCAAAGTTTAAAATTGACAAAAGGCTTGGCCCAAATTAAGCTAAAGAGCTTTAATGAGCATCCTTGGCAATTTCGAGATCTCATTGAAAATGATCTGGAATCGGTTACCGTACCCCGATATCCGGTCATAGCTGAAATTAAAAACTGGTTGTTGGAACAGGGCGCCCTGGCCGCTTCCATGAGTGGAAGCGGGCCGACGGTGTTTGGAATATTTAAGACCGGACAGGCGGCACAAGATGCTGCAATCATTGCGAAAATGAACTGGCCTGATAGCTGGGTCCGTGCTGCGGAAGTGTTGTAGGAGTTTTCAATTTTTATTTTTAAACTAAAAACTGACAACTGAAAACTCAAAACTAATTAGTTGGGGCGTCGCCAAGCGGAAAGGCACGGGTCTTTGGCACCCGCATTCGGAGGTTCGAATCCTCCCGCCCCAGCCATTTTTTCTATAGTAATCAGCGCAGGCATTGAACAAAATGTGGAGCCGCCTTACTCTTTTTGCCGGAAATTCCAACCCCTCCCTTGCCGATAAAGTTTGTTCGCGGCTCGAAATAGCCTTGGGCAAAGCTCTTGTCACCCGTTTCAGTGACGGGGAAATCAGGGTGGAAATAGGCGAAAACGTCAGGGGCAAGGATACGTATGTGCTCCAGTCCACCTGTCCCCCGGTTAATGAAAATCTAATGGAGTTGCTGGTTATTATGGATGCCCTCAAGAGGGCGTCGGCACGGCGGATCAATGCAATAATTCCTTATTACGGCTACGGTAGACAGGACCAGAAAGACAAGCCCAGGGTGCCGCTTGCCGCCAAGGTGGTTGCCGATCTTCTGAGCGTTGCGGGGGCTCACAGGGTGATTACGATTGACCTGCACGCCGATCAAATCCAGGGCTTCTTTGATATTCCGGTGGACCATCTGTTTGGCACGATTATTTTGAGCGATGCCCTAAGGAAGGAGATACGGGGAGACGAGATCGTGGTTGCCCCCGATTCCGGAGGGACGGAGCGTTCCCGGCTTTTCGCCTCCAGGCTCAATCTCGATCTGGCCCTGATGGACTATCGCGAGGAGAACGGCACTTATCCGAAAATTGTCGGAAATGTAAAAGGGAAAAAGGTTATCATTGTTGACGATATGATCGATTCAGGGCGCACGGTGATACGCACGACAAACGCGGCTATGTCGGCCGGGGCCGAAGCGGTCGAGGTCTGCGTCGTTCATCCGGTGCTGTCCGGATCATCTGTGGAAATGATAGAGGCCTCACCCATCTCTAAGCTGTTGGTCACTGACACGATTCCTCTTTCTGAAAATGCGAAGGCAAGCAAAAAAATCCATACGGTGAGCATTGCGCCAATGCTGGCTGAAGCTATCAAGCGGGTGCATTTCGAGGAATCGATAAGCTCAATTTGCAACGAAATTCTGGATCACCGGCGCACGGGATCCCACTGAACTGATATATCAAGGAGGCATTAAGGATGAGTTTGGAACTTGAAGCGGTAACGAGAGACACGACCGGAAAAGGTGCAGCGAGATGCGTGCGCAGGGATTTGATGGTCCCGGCGGTGCTTTACGGGCCAAAAACCGAAGCTACCTCCCTTTCTGTTTCGGCACTGCACCTGGAGAAGCTACTAAGAGGGACCGGCGGCGAGAGTAAGCTCCTCGACCTCAAGATAGGTAGCCAAACCAGGCAGGTGCTTATACGCGAAATACAGAAGCACCCTTACCGGAGGCGTTTTCTGCACGTTGATTTCTATGAAGTGCCTCTCGATCAGCCAATCACTGTGGAAGTAGTGGTGGAGTTGACAGGAGAATCCATCGGGGTGCAGAAAGGCGGAGAATTGAACCTTATTCAGCGTACACTGTCCGTGCGTTGCCTGCCAAACCAGATTCCGGAAAGCATCCGGATCGATGTGAGCAAGCTGGATATGGGAGAGGTGCTGCACGCAGGGGACCTTGTAGCGGAAGCTACGTATGAGTTAGTTGAGGACGCGACCGTAGGGGTTGTAAGCGTGTTGGCCCCTGAAACCGCGCCTGCGGCCGCTGAAGAAACTCCAGGTCCAGGTCCCAAGAAGTAAGATACGGATGGACACGGATGAATAGTCATCAATTCATGACAGGGTCCCTCCACCCGTGTGCAAACTGGTTTATCTGTTCACAGTTAAACTATTTAACGCTCACTGAATCATGAGTGATGTCTGCCGCAACGAAGAGCCAATTCTTGCCCTCGTCGGGCTTGGCAATCCGGGCAAAGAATACGAACTCACACGCCATAATGTGGGGTTCCAGGTATTAGACCGGCTGATTGCGCACTATTCGCCCGCGATGATGGAACGCAAATTCCGGGCCTCTTGGGGTTTTGCGGTTGCCGAGGGGCGAAAGGTTCTGTTTGTAAAACCGCTTACCTTCATGAACAGAAGCGGCGAAGCGGCCGCAGAGATCATCAAGTACTTCGGAATACCTCCAGGGCGGATGCTTGTGATACATGACGACCTGGACCTGCCATTGTTCCGGATTCGAATTGCACAAAGAGGCGGCTCGGGAGGGCACAAGGGCATTCAATCCATAATGGACCACATCGGCAGTCCGGATTTTCCACGCCTCAAAGTTGGAATCGGCCGCCCAAAACATGGGGAGCCGGTCGAAACGTTCGTGCTTCAACCCCCATACCCGGAAGACCGCGAAGATTTTGGAAAAATGACTGTGCAGGCAGAAGAGACAGCCCGCGCGATCCTCACCACATGCCTGTCCGATGCGATGAATAAGTTTAATCGGCGCGACTGATTTAGACTATTTATCCACAGATGTCACAGATGTGCGCAGATGGTTTTCAGCCGAGGATGAGGCGCTTGTATTCAAGGCGCGGTGCTCCAAAGTTAAGCAATAGCGCCTTCTGCAACCCGGAGGTTTTCAGATAATTAATGACCTGGGCCTCTTCCACAGACGAAAGTCGTTGGAGCGCCTTCAATTCGACAATCAAGGTGCCAAAGCAAACGAAGTCTGCCCGGTAGGTGGTGGTGAGGGGTGTACCTCGATAGAACACCGGCATAAGGAACTCCCGCTTGAAGGGAATGCCGCGAGCCGCAAACTCTACTCCTAAAGCCTCCTGATAAACAGGCTCCAGAAAACCGTGGCCCAATTCGCCATGAACCGCCATCGCGGCGCCAATAATCGCATAAGTCTGTTCGTCTTTCTTTGAAACATCTGTGTCCATCTGTGTCATCTGTGGATAATCCCTCATAGCTTCTCTGCGGAGCGCGTGTGTTCAATAGCATCGTCGGCGCGATTCCACCAGCCGCCGCCGAGCGCCAGGAATAGAGCTGCGCTGTCTGCAAAACGGTTTGCCCGGGCCTGCGCAAGATTTATCAGGGCCTGCTGCCAGCCCTGTTCAGCGGAAAGCACCGCCAAATAGTTAACGGCGCCGAGTTCCAACTGTTTGCGTGTAAGGTCAAGGGTTCGCCTGGCAGCGCGTTCCGCGGCTACTGCCGCCTTCAGAGCATTTGCATCGGATTGGAGCGCGTGAAGCGTATCCGCTACATTTTGGAAGGCGTTGATGACTGTGCTGCGATACTGCGCGGCCGCTTGATTCAGGCCTGCCTGGGCAGCACGTTTTTTGTGGAGCAGTGTGCCTGCGTCGAAAATAGTCTGTGTCAGGCCGCCGGTGAGATTATAGAAAGTGTTGCCGGGAACGAACATTTGACCGATCTGCGTCGAAGCGCCGCCCATAGCGCCGGTAATGCTGATCTGCGGCAGCATGTTGGCGGTTGCCACACCGACCTGGGCGCATGCGGAATGCCACTGCGCCTCGGCGGCGCGCAGGTCGGGGCGCTGCTCAACAAGCTTGGAAGGCAGGCTGAGCGGCAGATCCTGCGGCAGGCGCAGGACTTCCAGGTCGAACTTTTCCTCCATCTCTTCGCTTGGAAAGCGGCCGGCAAGGGCCGCCAGCAGGTCGCGCGTTTGCGCCAGTTGTTTTTCCAGAGGCGGCAAGGTTGCCTCCACCTGGGCCAGAGCCGCTTCCTGCGCAGCCACATCGAGTCCGGTTGCGTAGCCAAGCGCCATGTGCCGGCGCTGTATTTCCAGCAGTTTCCCTGCACTTTCGATGATACGGTGTGTTGCCGCTATCTGAGCGCGTAGCGAGGCTTCCTGGACGGCTGCGGCCACAACGTTGGAGGTCAGCGCCAGGTAAGCCGCTTCAAGCTGGAAGAGCTGAAATTCGGTCTGGGCCTCCAGCGATTCCACCTGCCGTCGGTTTAAACCGAAGACGTCAGGCATATAGCTAACGGTTAACTGAGCGGTATAGAGCGAGAAGTACGCAGCGCCCGAGGTCAGCGTGGGCGCGATCGTTTCCGTCGCATTTTTTTGGCCGCTGGCCGAACCGTTGGCCTGGACGGTGGGATAGAAGAAGCCCTTTTGAGCGGCGACATTCTCCCGGGCCTGGCACAGCGCGGCCTTTGCCGCATCGAGTGTCGGGTTGGCTTTGATCGACTTTTCGATCAGGGAATTGAGCGGCGGCGACTCGAACAGCGCCCACCACTGTTGCGGAATGTTCATTTCCTTGACAAAGCGCTGTTCTTCGCCGCCTGCCACATCGGGCGTCGAGGCCGTCGCGGTGAGCGGCTGAGCAGTGTAGCCGGCAGCCGCCGGGGCTTCGGGACGATGGAAATCCGGGCCGACGGTGCAGCCTGAAACCAGGGCCACAAGCGAAAATGCCGTGATGCAGCAAAAGCATTTTTTTGACATTTTTAAAATCCCCCCTGCCCCCTTGCAAAAGGGGGCAATAGGTCCAATAGGACTTATTTGGCCTATTGTTCTATGGACGCTCCACTTTTCTTCCTAACGAAAAACAACCGGAGCGGCGGTACGATCAGCAGCAACATGACAGGACCGATGAGCATCCCACCCACGACCACGGCCGCAAGGGGACGCTGCACCTGGCTGCCGATGCCGGTGGAAAGCGCGGCCGGCAGCAAGCCGATGCAAGCGGACAGCGCCGTCATCAGCATCGGCCGCATACGCTGTTGAGCCGCATGGAACATGGCTTCGGTCCTGCTCAAGCCGTTGCGGGTCCGCCTGACCTGGTTATAATAAGTTATCATCAGGATATTATTCATGACCGAGACCCCGAAAAGCGATACGAAACCGATCGCGGCGGAGATGCTGAAGTCGAGGCCGCTGATAAAGAGCGACAGCACGCCGCCGGCGATGGCAAAAGGTATTCCGGCCAGCACTAAAAGGCTGTCAAGCATCGAATTGAACAGGCCGTAGAGTATCGCCATTATCAGAACGAGACTGATAGGTACGATGACTTCCAGCCTCTTTGCCGCGAGTTGAAGTTCTTCGAACTCGCCTGCCCACTCGATCCGGTATCCACTCGGCAGCTTTACATACTGCGCAATACGCCATTGGGCTTCGGCGACGGTGCTCCCAAGGTCGCGTCCCCGTACGCTGAACTTGATGGGGATATAGCGCTGATTTCGTTCGTGATAAATATAGGAGGCGCCCGTATCCAGAGATATGTCGGCGAGTTCGCTAAGCGGAATATAGGCATTTGCACTGCCGGTCTGATAGCCGACCTTGATAGTTCGCACTGCGTCAATGTTGTTGCGAAATTCGGGCGCCAGGCGAACATTCAGGTTGAATTGCCGGTCTGCCTCCAAAACCGTGCTCGCTGTCATGCCGCCCAGGGCTGTTTGCACCACGGTGTTGAGATCTCCGGCGTTTAGGCCGTAGCGGGCCTCCTTTGCACGATCCACCTTGATGTTCAGGTTTGGCTGACCCAGGACACGGAAGATCCCCAGGTCCTCCACCCCTTTAATCCGGCCCATTTCACTCAGGACCAGGGCCGCTACCTGCTCCAGCACCGCCAGGTCGGGCCCCACTATCTTGACCGAGTTGGCGCCCTTGACGCCCGAGAGGCCCTCTTCGATATTGTCCTGTATGTACTGGGAGAAATTGAAGTCAACACCGACAAATTCCCTGGAAAACTCCGATTGCAGCTCATTGACCAAATCATCCTTGGTCCTGCCCGGGGACCATTGGCCGAATGGCTTTAGAGGCACGAAGAATTCGGCGTTGTAAAACCCGGCGGCGTCGCTGCCGTCGTCGGGCCGGCCATGCTGGGAGACCACGGTTATTACTTCCGGGTGGCTCAGAAGAATCTCGCGCATCTTTGTCACCGCAGGCATGGCCGCTTCAAGTGATATGGTCGGGGGCATGGACGCACGAATCCAGAGGTTGCCTTCCTCCAGGGCCGGAAGGAACTCCGTGCCCAGCCTCGGGACCAGAAGAGCGACCGCCGCCAGAAATATGAGTCCGATTGCGACGGCGATTTTCCGGTTGGCAAGTCCCCACCGCAGGGCCGGAGTGTAGGCTGCTCGAAGCGCCCTAACTACGATCGTTTCGGTTTCCTTGACTTTATCGGGGAGCAGGTATGAGGCCAGTACCGGCGAGACCGTAAAAGTAGCTATGAGCGCGCCAAACAGCGCATAACCGTAGGTCCTGGCCATGGGACCGAAAATCTGGCCCTCGACCCCCTGCATGGTGAAAAGCGGGATGAACGCCGCCACAGTTATCATGGTTGAGAAGTATATAGCTCTATCCACTTGCTTGGCGCTTGCGTAGATCAAACGCAGCCGATCGGTCCATGTCCCTCCGGTACCCATACCGTAGCCTTTGGTCGGATCTATCCCGAACTGCCCTTCGGCAAGACCTTCGAGAAGCCTTTTTCTTTCTTCCTCGTTCGCTTGAAAACCACGGAATATGTTTTCAACCATGATGACGGCTGAATCCACTATGATGCCGAAGTCGACGGCGCCAACGGACAACAGGTTCGCGTCTTCGCCTCGCAGCACCATAATGATGACGGTGAAAAGCAGCGCGAAGGGAATATTTGCGCCAACGATCACGGCGCTGCGCAGGCTGCCGAGAAAAATCCACTGGATGAAGAAAACCAGCAGGCAGCCGAAGATAAGATTGTGCAGGACCGTATTGGTGGTTACCGAGACGAGCCATCCTCGGTCATAGAAGGGAACCACCCTTACTCCCGGGGGCAGCGTTCCGTCGCTGTTGATCTTTTTGACTTCCGCCTCGACCCTGGCCAGCACATCTTTTGTACGCAGCGTCCGGTTCATGACGACAATGGCCGCCACCACGTCGTCGTCTTTATCGCGGCCGCACTTTCCGAGCCTCGGCACATGGCCCACGTATACCTTCGCAACGTCTTTTACCAGGACCGGAATGCCGTTCGATTGCGTAAGGACGATATTTTGGATGTCATCGACCTTCCAGCCTTGAGTCAAATCAGTTGAGCCTCCACTGTCGATCAGGCCGACGCCGCGGATGTTCACGGACTGCTGGCCAACATTGATCGTGCGCCCGCCGACGTTGATATTGGCGTTGCCGATAGCGGCGACCAACTGGGGAAGGGTGATATTGTAGGCCTCGAGTTTGTGGAGATCGGCTTCGACTTCGAACTCCTTGGTCGTACCGCCCCAGGTGTTGACCTGCACAACTCCGGGGACCGTCAGCAAGCGGCGCTGCAAGACCCAGTCCTGGATGGTGCGAAGATTGGTCAGCCCGAAGTCGGGAGGGCCGACCACCTGGTAGCGGAAAATCTCGCCTACCAGGCTCGATCCCTGGATAGTGGCCTGCACATTATTGGGAAGACTGACCCTTTGCTGCAGGCTGAGCGCTGCCTGCGTGTAGGCGAAGTAGTAATCGACGCCGTATTTGAAGGTGACGCGGACAAAGGACAGGCCATAGAACGAGGTCGAGCGAATGGTATCGACTCCCGGCGTGGAGGCAAGCCCGACCTCCATCGGTGTCGTGTAATACCGCTCCATCTCCTCGGCTGACAAACCGGCTACCTGGGCGGTAATCTCCAGGATAACGGGCGCCGGGTTCGGATAAGCTTCTATATTGAGCTTCCTGTAGGCAAGGATTCCGCCGCCGATGAGCACCAGCAAACCCAGCAGGATAATCGGACGGCGGGTCAGCGCGAACGTTAGAACCGACTTAAGCATATTTATTTGACCTATTGTTCTCTCAGTTCCCCACTCTGCTTCTTAACGAAGAACAACCGGAGCGGCGGTACGATCAGCAGCAACATAACCGGGCCGATGAGCATCCCTCCCACGATTACGGCCGCAAGGGGACGCTGCACCTGGCTGCCGATGCCTGTGGAAAGCGCGGCGGGCAGCAAGGCGATGCAAGGAGACAGCGCCGTCATCAGCATCGGCCGCATGCGTTCTTGGGCCGCATGGAACATGGTTTCATCTCTATCCGTGTGGTTGCCGTTCAGCCGGAGTTTATTGTAATGAGTAATCAGTAAAATGTTGTTCATGACCGAGACCCCGAAAAGCGATACGAAACCGATCGCTGCGGAGATGCTGAAGTCGAGGCCGCTGATAAAGAGCGACAGCACGCCGCCGGCGATGGCAAAGGGTATTCCGGCCAGCACCAGAAGGCTGTCGAACAGCGAATTGAACAGACCGTAGAGCATCGCTACGATCAAAATAAGACTAACCGGAACAATGAACTCCAGGCGTTTGGTTGCTTCCTGAAGTTCTCCAAACTCGCCGGCCCACTCGATCCGATATCCGCTCGGCAGCTTCACATTCTGCGCAATACGCCTTTGCGCTTCGGTGACGGTGCTGCCAAGGTCGCGGCCCCGGACGCTGAACTTGATGGGGATATAGCGTTGATTGCTTTCATGATAAATATAGGATGCACCCGTATCCAGAGATATGTCGGCGAGTTCGCTAAGCGGAATATAGGCATTTGCACTGCCCGTTTGATAGCCGACCTTGATATTGCGCACCGCGTCAATGTTGGAGCGAAATTCGGGCGCGAGGCGAACCGTCAGGTTGAATTGCCGGTCTGCCTCCAGGACCGTGCTCGCCACCGTTCCGCCCAATGCGGTTTGCACCACGGTGTTCAGATCTCCGGCGTTGAGACCGTAGCGGGCAGCCTTTGCGCGATCCACCTTGATGTTCAGGTTTGGTTGTCCCAGGACCCTGAAGATCCCCAGATCCTCCACCCCTTTAATCCGGTCCATCTCACTCAGGACACGGGCCGCTATCTGCTCCAGGACCGCCAGGTCCGGACCCATGATCTTGACGGAGTTGGTGCCCTTTACGCCCGACAGACCCTCTTCGACGTTGGTCTGTATGTACTGCGAGAAGTCGAAGGTGATGCCGATGAACTCCCTGTCGAACTCCGCTTGCAACTCTTCAACCAATTTTTCTTTGGTCATGCCCGAGGGCCATTGGTCGAACGGCTTCAGAAAGACGAACAACTCGGCATCACTGAACCCGCCTGAGTCGCTGCCGTTGTCCGGCCTGCCATGCTGGGAGACCACGGTGGTTACTTCCGGGCGGTTTGAAAGAATCTCGCGAATCTTTGCTACTGTCGGCATGGCGGCTTGAAGCGATATTGTCGGGGGCATCGCTGCATGAATATCGAGATTGCCCTCTTCGAGGGGGGGAAGGAATTCGGTGCCCAGCCTCGGGACCAGAAGGGCGACCGCCGCCAGGAACATGAGTCCGGCTGCGACGGCGATTTTTCGGTTGGCAAGCCCCCAGCGCAGGGCTGGAGTATAGGCTGAACGCAGTGCCCTCACTACGATCGTTTCAGTTTCCTTGACTTTATCGGGGAGCAGGTATGACGCCAGTACAGGCGAGACCGTAAAAATAGCTATGAGCGCGCCAACCAGCGCATAACCGTAGGTCTTTGCCATGGGACCGAAAACCTGGCCCTCGACGCCCTGCATGGTGAAAAGCGGGATGAACGCCGCCACCGTTATCATGGTTGAGAAGTATATAGCTCTATCCACTTGCTTCGCGCTCGAGTAGATCAAACGCAGCCGATCGGTCCACGACCGGCCGGTGCCCATGTCGTAGTCTTTGGTCGGATCTATCCCGAACTGTCCCTCGGAAAGACCTTCGAGAAGCTTTTTCCTTTCTTCCTTGTTCGCCTGCAAACTCCGAAATATATTCTCAACCAAGATGACGGCTGAATCGACCACGATGCCGAAGTCGACGGCGCCAATCGACAACAGGTTCGCATCTTCGCCTCGCAGCACCATGACGATGACGGTGAAAAGCAGCGCGAAGGGAATATTTGCGCATACGATGACAGCGCCGCGCAGACTGCCCAGAAAGATCCACTGAATGAAGAAAACCAGCAGGCAGCCGAAGATGAGATTGTGCAGGACCGTATTGGTGGTCACCGAGACGAGCCAGCCACGGTCATAGAAAGGAACCACCCTGACTCCCGGAGGCAGCGTTCCGTCGCTGTTGATCTTCGCGACTTCCGCCTCGATCCGGGCCAGCACATCTTTTGTACGCAGCGTCCGGTTCATCACCACGATGGCCGTCACCACGTCCTCGTCCTTATCGCGGCCGCACTTGCCAAGGCTTGGCACGTGGCCGACATAGACCTTCGCGACGTCTTTAACCAGCACCGGGATGCCGTTCGATTGCGTGAGGACGATATTTTGGATATCATCGACTTTCCAGCCCCGGGTCAAATCGTTGGCGCCGCCGCTGTCAATCAGGCCGACGCCGCGAATGTTCACGGACTGCTGGCCGATGTTGATCGTGCGCCCGCCGACGTTTATATTGGCGTTGCCGATAGCGGCAACCAACTGGGGAAGGGTGATATTGTAGGCCTCAAGCTTAGGGAGATCGGCTTCGACTTCGAATTCCTTGGTCGGACCGCCCCATGCGTTCACCTGGACGACTCCCGGGACCGTAAGCAGGCGGCGCTGCAGGACCCAGTCCTGGATTGTCCGAAGATTGGTCAGGCCAAAGTTCGGGGGACCAACCACCTGGTAGCGGAATATCTCTCCGACCAGGCTGGATTCCTGGATCGAGGGCTGCACATTGTTGGGAAGACTGACCCTTTGCTGCAGGCTGATCGCAGCCTGCGTATAGGCAAAGTAGTAATCGACGCCATATTTGAAGGTGACGCGGACAAAAGAGAGGCCATAGTAGGATGTCGAACGGATGGTATCAACTCCCGGCGTTGAGGCAAGCCCGACTTCCAGCGGAATTGTGTAGTAGCGCTCCATCTCCTCTGCCGACTGGCCGGCGGCCTGGGCGGTAACTTCAAGGATCACGGGCGCCGGGTTCGGATAAGCCTCGATGTTAAGCTGCCTGTAAGCAAGGATTCCGCCGCCGATAAGAACCAGCAAGCCCAGCAGGATAATCGGACGGCGGGTCAGTGCGAAAGTTAGAACTGACTTAAGCATCGGTTATCTCGACTTCTCATTTGGTCGCATTTATCAGGGCATTGCTCAGGAACAGCGCCCCTTCGGTAGCCGTCAGTTCTCCGGGTTGCAGGCCGTCGATGATCTGATCGAAGCCGTCCTGCTGCATGCCGATTTTCACGATGCGTTTGGCAAAGGTCCTGCGGTCGGTTGTGACCCAGACGGTCATGGTGCCGTCGCCCTCCCGGACTACGCCACCGGCCTGGACTGCGGTTGCGCGTACCGAATCCCCCGTGCGGATTACAAAGGTAGCGAACATTCCCGGCCGCAATTGGTGCTTGGGATCCCGGATTTCCGAGCGTATCAGGAGCCTGTGAGTGTTTGGATCGACGGTTGCCCCGATGGTGGAAATCTTGCCTTCGAACACTTTGCCGGGATAGGCCATCACCTGGACTTTGACCTCCTGTCCCACGTGGAAGAGCGGGCTGTCGCTTTCTACAACGTATGCCAGCATCCACATGGTCGAGATGTCGGCAACAGAGTACGGGGCTGGCACCGCTCCCGGCTGCACCAGGAGCCCGGGCGCTGCATTGCGGGCCGTTATGCGGCCGGTTATCGGGCTGGGCACGATCATCACGGGGTCAATCTTGCGCTCGGAAACGATGCGGTCAATTTCGGCTTCAGTCTTGCCGAACAGGCGGACGGCATTACGGGCGGCCCTCAACGCTCCCTCGGCGCTTTGCTGGTCGGAGATCGCCTGCTCCAGGTCTTTTTGGGAAATTCCCTGCGTCTCATAGAGTTTCTTGGCGCGCGCCAGGGTCTTAGAGGTCAACTCGAGCACTCCGGCCGCGGCGATAAGGGACGACTCGGCTTGGCCGAGGTCGGGGCTGTCTATCGTATAAAGCTTGTTTCCCTTGGCCACCTCATCGCCCAGTTTTGCAAACAGTCCGACTATTTTCCCCTGATAGGGCGAAAAGACCTGGACCGTCATGTCCTGGTTGAAGTCGATGCTGCCGACCGCTTCCCGCTGGATAACGAAAGTCCGCTCTCCCGCCGGTTCGACATCGACCGACTTAGCCTGGGTTTCATTCAATTCCACGCTTTTTGCCGTGAGCGCATCGACCTTTACGGCATTTGCTTCCCCTGCTTTTTGCTCCGGCGCCGGCGGATTGCCGGAATTTCTGGCCAAATATACGCCGGCCGAGATGATGAGCGCCGCAGCAGCCAGGGCAGCGCCTGACAGGATAGTTTTCTTGTCTAATCGCATAATAAGCCTCTGTGTATAATCAGCCTGAGGATGCGGGGCCTCATGCGGCGGCAGAAAGCTCGTCAAGCCGCCTGCGTGAAGTTAAGTTGTCCCCAAGAGTTATGCTATGGAAATATCAGGAGCAAAGTGCGATTAATGGCGGAGCGCGAATACATGGGCTGGAAATAACGATACCGGCGGGAAGACCCACGGCGAAGTGCGGGCAGGAATCGGACAGGGTTGCTATATGCCTCCTGATGATACAGGGGGTAACATCTCCGTCAAGACTACAGATTCCGGCTGTGTCCAGGGGAGGCGCGCAGACTAAAACAGCGCCCGGGTCCAAACGGACCAGGCCGCGCATGCACCAGACCACAACCTCTCCGGTTGCGGAATTTTTCCAAAGGATGTCGGGAGACCCGTCTCCGTCGAAATCACCAATTTCAATGATATTCCAGGGCGGAGGGAGAGTCTCCATAGTCTCCGCACCTAAACGGAGTCTCCCTTTCATATACCAGACGACGGTCTGTCCGGTCGCCGGATTTCTCCAGAGAATGTCCGGGCTTCCATCCCCGTTGAAATCTCCCACCCCCACAATGTTCCATGGGCTGTCCAACCCGGCGAGCGTGTCCTGACCTATGAAGGCCGACCCTTTCAGGTACCATATCCGCACGTCGCCGGTTGACTTGTTCCTCAGAAGAATATCAGGGCTTCCGTCTCCATTGAAATCCCCCACCCCGACCACATCCCAGGAGGTATCAGGTGATGACTCAAACTTTTGTTCAGCAGCCAGGGTATTCCCGTGCATGTACCAGACCGCCACATCCCCGGTTGTCTGATTTCTCCACAGAATATCCGGGCATCCGTCCCCATTGAAATCCGCGACCCCCGCGATGTTCCATCCCGGACCGCTTACCAGGCCTGCCGCGGCAGAAGAAGGCAATAAGGCCGCCGTAATGAGAATGATCCAAATTGAGATGAAGCTGTATTTTTTCAATTCCAGTCGTCCCTGCCTGAGTATCCTTCGGAGCGAGCTGACATTGTCTACGCACGGCGCTTTGCTGTCAAGGCAGATCAAAAAGATACCAATACAACTCATACCAATTTTCGTTCAAGAGCGGGCGGGGATGCGCCCTCACGAAAAGATCGGGCGCCGGACTATCCATGTCAGGTGACGATTTCATGATAAGCGCGGGGCTCGAAGCGAAGCGAGGGTCCA
>Ga0209517_10001275_pt1 | contig 38838 bp, 29 predicted proteins | sample PeaSoiMetSII2010_FD_187695 | JGI IMG/M metagenome (GOLD analysis project Ga0209517, IMG submission 187695) | Peat soil microbial communities from Weissenstadt, Germany - SII-2010 (SPAdes) (version 2) | ecosystem: Environmental > Terrestrial > Soil > Wetlands > Peat | place: Germany...
GCCTGCCGAAGCGCGCGGCGACGTCCTAGTATTCTCTTCGCCAGCCTTTGCCCAGGACACCGAAGTTACGGGTCCGATTTCGCTCGACCTGTATGTCAGTAGTTCTGCAGTTGATACAGACTTTACGGGGAAACTGGTTGACGTCTGGCCGAACGGATTTGCTCAGAATTTGACGGAAGGCATTCTGCGCTTGCGCTACCGCAATTCGCAGGAGAAACCGGAACTTGGAAATCCCGGGGAGATCTATCACATCAGCGTGGATCTTTGGGCGACGAGCAATGTTTTCCTGTCGGGACACAAACTGCGGCTCGAGGTTTCCAGCAGCAACTTCCCGCGATTCGATCGAAACCTGAATACGGGTGAGGATCAGGCGCGTGGAACGCACATAAGCAAAGCAACAAACGTCATTTACCACGACAAACCTCGGCCTTCGGCTCTGGTTCTCCCCATTGTGCCGTAACGAGCAACTCAACGGTACCTCTCAGTGGACGATAAAGTCGGCATACAGTAGAAACGGCACCGCGGTCCGGAGCGGGCAAGCCGTGCAAGTCGCCTGGCGCGCTCGCGGACTGTTCGTATCGCATACGGGTTCTGGGTGGATGGTCGGCAACCCTTACCTTGGGATTATTTCCGGTTTGGCCGTGAGAACGAAGCCGCTCGCGTGGCGGACGCTACCGCGTGGGTGAGGTCGGCAGTGGTGGTGCTCACCGTCAGACAGCTCTACACTTCGGGACAACTGAGGAGCTATTTCCCAGTAGCTGTCACTTTGATCTCTGTTGCGCTATCCATTTATCCGTGCGGGCGTCGAGGAGATCGAGGGGGAGGGTTCCGCCATCGAGCATCTCGTCGTGGAAGCTGCGGATGTCAAACTTGGGGCCCAATTCTTTCTGGGCGCGTTCGCGGAGTTCGCGGAACTTGAGCTGGCCGAGCTTGTAACTGAGGGCTTGTGCGGGCCACGCGATGTAGCGGTCGGTCTCGGACTGGATGGTGGGCTCGTCGACAGCGCCGGACTTGCGGAAGAAGTCCACCACTTGATCGCGGGTCCAACCTTTGGAGTGGATTCCGGTGTCGACGACCAGACGTACGGCGCGGAAGAGCTCGGAGGAGAGGCGGCCGTATTCCGAGACGGGATCTTGGTAGAAGCCGACCTCTTTGCCGAGTTGCTCGGCGTACAGGGCCCAGCCTTCGATGTACGCGTTGAAGCCGAGACTATGGAGGCGGAACTTGGGCAGCCCTTCGAGTTGCTGCTGCACGGATAGCTGCATGTGATGTCCGGGGATGCCTTCGTGGTAGGCGATCGCCTCGTCGTCGATGAGCGAGCGCTCAGCGAAGTTGGAGGTGGCGACGACGACGCGGCCGGGGCGCTTGCCGTCCGGGGTGCCGGTGACGTAGTGGGTTGCCGCGGCGGACTGGAAGGCGGGTATGGCTTCGACGGTGACTGGCGACTTCGGAAGAAGTGTAAAGAGCTGCGGAAGTTTCGGCTCCATCTGGGCGATGTAGCGGCGGAAATCTTCAAGAATCTGCTCCGCAGAGGTCGGAATGTATTTGGGATTGGTTTTGAGGGAGGCTCGGAAGGAGGCAAGGTCGGCGAAGCCCTCTTTCTTGGCGATAGCCGTCATCTCGCCCTGGATGCGGTCGATCTCGCGGAAACCGAGTTGGTGGATCTCGTCCGGCGTCATGCGGGTCGTGGTCCGAGCGTAGATATCGTTTTCGTAGCGCTTCTGGCCGTCGGGCAACGAGGTGATAGCGAGAGTGGTACGGCCCTCCGGGGCGTATTCCGTGCGGAGGAAAGCCGCGAAGTTCTTGTAGGCTGGGATGACGTCGGCATTGATGGCGTCCGTGATCTGCTGCGTCAGGCGCTTCTGGTCTTCGGCAGAGATGCTCGCCGGATATTTTTTTGTCGGCTTTAGAAAAGGGTCGGCGTCGATGATGCCCTGACACTGGACAGGGAGCTTCTCCAGCAGAAATCGGACCGGCATGAGCTTGTCCTTCATGCCCGCGCGAAGGACCTCCGTGATCTGGCTGAGGACACGCGGGATCTTGTGAAGACGGGCGATGTAGTCCTCGTAGTGCTTGACGGAGTCGAGGGGAACGGACAGCGGCAGATCGGCGAGGCTGGTATGGATACCGTTCTGCTGGTTGACCGGCATTTCGTGCTCTTTGAGCTCGAAGTCGGCGATGCGCTGCTGGAGGACACGAACGAGGAGGTCGTGAGAGAGTTGGTCCTGGTCGGAGAAGCCCGTGCTCGGGATGGCTTCAAGCCGGCTCAGGAAGGCCTCGTCGGTCTTGTGGCGCTGAACGATGGCGTCGAGTGAGTACTCGGCAAGCTTGTCGTTGTAGCGGTAGTCGCCGAAGGCGGTGGCGCGCTCGGGAAAGTTGCGGAGATCGGACTCGTACTCCTCTTCGAAAAGGGCGTTCTGGGCAGCGAGGCGGTCGGCAACTGGGTTGACGTTTTGGGCGCAGACGGAACCGGCTACAGCGACTAAGAAGAACAGGCTATGGCGAAGGCGCATAGGTGTATGAGCGTACCAGAGGGAAAGACCGCTGCGCGAGAAATAGGTCCGCCGGGGCTGCCTGCACTCAGGCCTACAACCGTCTCAATGGCGCTCTCTCGAAGGGGACAACAAACCGAAATTCATGCTCGCGTGTCCCCGTCGTCTTAAACCTCGGAATCCTTGTCTTAATCTGAGCCGGTAGAATCCATATTTCGGTGAGACAATGATCGAGTTCTCGGTATTACGAGGCCGCAGTGAATCTGGTGGAGTTGAACCTTGGGTGCAACCTCTTGCATGGGAGTAGATTCTAATCAGGTAGGAGCGCGCCGTCCTTACTCATAGGCTACTCGCTCGAAAATGCACTCCCACGTCCGAAGGGAGGTACGGATTATGAGCAGATTCGGTCCCCTTAGATCCCTCATCGTATTTGCTGCTTCCATCGGTCTTGCTCTCACCCCAAATCCAGCATTCGCTCAGCACGGCGGCGGCGGTCACGGCGGTGGGGGCGGGGGCGGCGGGTTCCATGGCGGAGGAGGCGGTGGCTTCCATGGTGGCGGCGGATCTTATGGTGGTGGAGGATTTCGTGGTGGCGGCTTCGGTGGCGGCGCGCGGTCTTTTGGCGGAGGAAGTCGCTACCCAGGGGGCGGGTCTGAAGCTGGCCGCAATTCCGGCTCGTTGGGAAATCGTTCGTCGAATTATCGTCCCGCAATCAACGACGGCCAATGGCATTCGTTCGGCAACTCCGGTAGTTCCGCGCGTTTGAGTGAAGGACGCAATTCCGGAGGCTCGGCGAACTCCGCCCTCTTGGCTCGTAACGCCGAAAGTTCCGCGGGCGGTTGGCATTCTTTTGGCCCGTCAAGCGGCGCTTCGGCAAGAGGCGCCTCAGGTTTTGTCGGCGGAGCCTCCAGAGTTACGCCGGGCTTTGGTCGGCGTGGCTACGGTTGGGGCGGTGGTTGGGGTTGGGGCCGCGGGAGCTGGGGTTGGGGCTGGGGAGGTTGGGCCTTCGGCTTCGGATGGCCGTACTGGGGATTTGGCTGGGGGTTCGGCTGGGATCCTTGGTGGTACGACCCATACTGGTATGCGCCGCTGGCGTACCCCTACTACTCGGATTACGACTATAGCTGGAACGACGATCCGCCGCCGTACCGTCCGGATTCGTGGCCGGGTTCGTCGTATAACCCCGACTCGCCGGGAAGCCACCTGAGCACGACAAGCTCGAACTACAGTGGCGACCGTTTCAACCTCAACGGTGGCGCAGACCTGGGCAACAGCGGCTCAGTCCAGAACCGCCAGACGCCGTAGCCCGAAGCTGCGCCGAACCGTCCGGCTCCAGCGGCCCAGCCGCAGCCGCGCTTGGCCTCCCAGCCGCAAACCTGAGTTGTGCGGCTTTTCCGGGGGTCCGTGACCTGTCCCTACCAAAAACTCCGTACTCATTGAACTTGAGAAGAAGTGACAGTCCCGAAAATGCAGGGGGAACCTACTTACTTACGGACAGTTCCATCTTTAACCCTTGCGCTTTGGAATTTTCCAGAGTGATAATTACAAAATGGAAGAGCCGTCTCCGACAACTGATGCCTTGGTGGATTTTCAGTGCCATCATTGTTGCTTCAAGGCCGCAGGCACCTACGCCGACGTGGAAATCGCCCGTCGGGCTCACCGTCATCCAAACTTGTCCTTGATGGCCATAGACAGGGCTGAGAGGGGGAGATTATGGACAATGTACTTCGAGAAGTCACTCTCGCCCCTGCTAGCGGACACCAGTCGCCTGCCGCAGCCCTATCCTCGCTTCTACATCTGGGGGGGCACCTTGGCTGCCCTCATCGTGACGGCTGGGGGCGCATTGTTCTCCCGCTGGCTGGTCGATACTTGGAATCCCACCATGGACGGTTGGTTTCACGGCTCGTTCATGTTGCTGATCGTAGGCGGACTCGTCTACACGTTGCTGAGGTATGAGAATGACCGTCGCGCCGCCAACATTCATCGGTTCCGGGTCGTGGCCGAGTGCAACCACCACATCCGCAACGCCGTGCAAGTGCTGACCTTCACGCGCGATGGACGCATCCAGCAGGAGTCGCTGGGAATAAGCCGCCAAATCGCCGACGCGGTGCACCGCATCGAGTTGACCTTGTCCGAGGTTTTCCCCAGAGTGTTGTAGGAGTCTCGCACTGACGCCGAGAAAGATAGCTCGCTTCCGGGCGGCCTTCTTACCGGTCATTTCCGGTGTTCATGAAGTAGATGAGAAAGAACAACGCGCCGGCACTTTTCCAGCCAGCTCAGCTCTGGGTACTCGGTCAGTTTGATCCACGGTTGTGTCGGAGTTTACCGGTAGTGTTCAAGGTAAGACGCGACACTCTCTAGATTTCAAACTGACCCACTACCCAGCTCTGCAAAATTACCGGTAGGCTGCGCAGCCGCCCGTGCCGCTGCGTTTCCCAACGTCGCGAGCAGACGAAACGGGTGTAAAATGGTGCCGTTTTCGAGTCCAAGAAGGAAATTCCGGCTGACATGTTCCGGCGGCTGAGTATCGCGCTGCTTGTAGCTACAGTATCCGTGCCGCTCTCAACCGCGCAGATGCGCGGGGGGATGGGCAGGCCGGGTTTCGTGGCGCGTACCGGCTTTGCACGCGGCGTCAGGGGCGGGATTGGCTTGCATCCTCAAACGCGCCCATTCACCCGAGGAATTTTTCTGGGCTCGCCCTTTCTCTATTCGGACTACGATGCCAGTGAGCCGTACATAGTTGAGAGCGATGTTGAGAATCTGCTCCAGGTTGTGCTAGTGCAGCCGGCCTCAGCTGACGCTTCTCCGCGAAAAACCAAGCCGGGACCCTTGCTGATCGAGTGGCAGGGCGATCGCTATGTGCGATTCGGTGGCGCCGAAGAAACAGAGGAACGTGCCGCCTCCGCGCATCCCGATTATGCGGAGCCAACGATCACGAAAGCGCCCACGAAACTGCCGATGTCCGCCACGCAGAAGGAGCCGGCTGAACCGCAAGCCGGAGAATTCCCGCCCGCAGTGCTGGTCTATCGCGACGGCCATCGCGAGGAGATCCCTGACTATGCCATCGCGGACGGCGTGATTTATGTCCGCGGCAATTACTGGCAAAACGGCTATTGGACAAAGCGCATCCCGCTCTCCGCGCTCGACCCGCCTGCCACCGTGCAAGCCAACCAGCAGCGTGGCGTGAAATTCATGCTGCCATCTGCGCCCAATGTGGTGATCGCCAGTTTCTAGCCGACCAGCACAGTGTCGTTTCTTCCAAATCCTGGCGCATTGTTTGTCCTCACTCTCTGCTAAGAATCGGCTTTCCCGAAATTCGGCCAGCTTTTTGAAACGCCTTCGGCATCCTCTCCATTGCGTCATCTTGCGCGCGACCCAAAGGAAGCATTGGCGGCTGTTGTTCTTGAGAACCGATCCGAGAAAGCAATCACTGGTACATCGAAATATTGCCGTCTTCGGTGGCGATCCCAACAATGTGAGCCTGTTTGGAGTATCGGCAGGAGCAGCCAAGGTGGGTTCCTCGATAGGCATGCCATGGCCTCGGGATTGGGCCCCACGAAACAAGGTCTAAGAAACTTCCTTGGATGGTCTTCTGTCGACCTGTGCCGTCGATTACACTCAGCATGGCGAGGAGAGCATGCGAGGTGCAACTGCGAATGAACCGTCACGTTCGGCGCTGGCCCCTGTGCGCGCGGTATTTCGGGCAGTGGTTGTGACGGTTGTGCCCGATGCGAAACAACTGGACGAGCCCAGCTGGCTGGCGTTGGAAGAACTGGTGGAAGATGCAATCGAGATTCGACCGCCAGCTTTGCGGCGGCAGCTTCAACTCTTCCTGCATGCGATCGAGTGGCTGCCGGTCTTGCGCTATGGCCGCACTTTTGCTGCGTTGGGGGACGAGCAACGCAGCCGCGTCCTCCGTTACTTGCAGAATCACCCTGTAGAACGTATCCGCTGCGGATTCTGGGGGCTGCGTACACTTGCATTTCTGGGTTATTACGGACGACCTGAAGGCGCACACGCCATCGGCTATGCTCCCGATCCACGTGGTTGGGAAGCGGTGCAACGAAGATGAAGCGTCGCAGCTATGACATCGTGATCATCGGCTCCGGTGCAGGCGGAGGGACGGTGGCCCAAGAGCTGTCGTCGCTATGCCGCGATGGCGTGCGTATCGCAGTCCTCGAGAAGGGTCCGAAACTCCGCGATGAGGAATTTACTGGCCGCGAAGTGGAGATGGCAGGGGCGCTCTACGAGGACGGCGGAGGGTTTCTGACCGCCGAGCAAACGATGACACTGGCCTTCGGCAGCGCGTATGGCGGCTCAACCGTCGTGTATACGGGCACATCAATGCTTCCCCCAGAACGAGTCCTCCAGCGCTGGAGCGTGCCGGGGCTGACATTTGCGGATGTTGAACAACGCGCGCGAAAGTACATGGCGGAAAACAACGTCCACCTGCTGGAGGAGTCGCTTCTCAACGAGAACAACAGGCTGTTCGTCGAGGGATGCCGGCGGCTTAGCTATCGCGTTCAGCAGTTTCCGGTGAACCTGAAAGGGTGCCGGGGATCGAGCCTCTGTAATCTGGGCTGTCCGAACCAGGCGAAACAAGGCACTAATCGAATCCAGTTGCCGCGCGCGGAACAAAACGGAGTGGAGGTTGTGACGCGCTGCGACGTGCAGCGGATCGAAAACCGAAAAGTATTTGCTAGGGTCAGCGAGAAAGCGGAAGGCAATAAAGGAGAGCCCTCACCCTGGGAAGTGGGAAACTACCAGATCGACGCCAAAACCGTGGTGGTTTGTGCAGGTGCGGTGAATTCTCCGGCGCTGCTGCTGCGGTCTGGATTTGGCCGGAGCCTGCCGCGCTTGGGACGCGGGTTCACCTGTCATCCTGCATTCATTATGGTCGCCGAACACGACCGGCCGATCACCAACGCCGTCGGTCACCCCAAGAGTTTCTACCTGGACCAGTTCGCTGAGAGCGATCACTTCCTGCTCGAGACCTGCATGTACTTCCCGTTCGTCACTGCCAAGGCGATGGTTGGGTTCGGTGAGGAACACAGTCGCTTTATGCGCGCCTTTTCGCGGCTGCAGATGATCCTGGTGCTGGCGTGTGATGAGGTGGATGACCACAATCGCGTGACGGTAGGTGGTGATGGGCACGCGGTGGTTCACTACTGCTTCACACCGGAGGCGATTCACGGCCTGGTGCAGGGCGCGATTACGTCGGCGAAGATCTCCTTTGCAGCCGGGGCCGTTCGGGCGCATGTGCCAGTTTCACATTCTCCGACGATCGGGCGCGCGGACGCAGTACGTCTTGACCAGATTGCGAAAAACCCGGAGTTTAAAACCGGGAAGCTTTCAATCTCGGCCGCGCACTTGCAGGGAGGTTGCGCGATGGGAAGCGGTCCCCAGGATTCGGTGACCGATTCTTATGGCCGGGTGCATGGGGTTCCGTGGCTGTATGTCGCCGATTCGAGCCTGTTTCCGAATTCGCTGGAAATCAATCCTTACCTGACCATCATGGCCCTGGCGGACCGTGTGGCGGAGACCATCCGCAAGAATATGACTGCACTGCTATGAGCAAGATGACGGGCGGTGACATCGTCGTGCGCGCCCTGGAAGATGAAGGTGTAGGTTTCACTTTCGGCATTCCGGGCACACACAACATCGAGCTCTACGATTCACTCCGCCATTCCAGGAGCGTGCGCCCCGTCCTCGTTACCGATGAACAGAGTGCCTCTTTCATGGCCGATGGAGTAGCGCGTGCTTCCGGGCAACTTGCGGCAGTGAACCTGGTTCCCGGAGCAGGACTGACGAACGCGCTCTCGGGGATTGCCGAAGCTTATCTCGATGGAGTCCCCATGCTCGTGCTCGCTTGTGGGATTCGGCGCGACACGGGAAGGGCGTTCCAACTCCACGACGTGGACCAACTCGCCATCGCGCGACCCGTGACCAAGGCGCAGTTACGCGCGGAGCATGGATCGGAAATCTACGCGACCGTCCGCCGCGCTTGCCAAATCGCGCGAAGTGCCCCGGCCGGACCGGCGTTGGTCGAGATTCCCGCAGAGCACTACTTCTTCCGTCATGACGCGAATCTCCAGGCACCCGACTCACTGCCGGCGCTGCCGGTGACCCAAGGAGAACATGTCGAGCGGGCCCGCCAATGGATCGAAGCCAGCCGCCGCCCTCTGCTTTACCTCGGGCTCGGGGCCATCCGGGCTGGTGCCGACCTCATGGCTTTGGCCGAGCGACTGAATGCTCCGGTTGCCACCACTATCTCAGGCAAAGGCGTTTTCAACGAAACGCATCCCCTTTGGTTGTGGTGTGGCTTTGGTGCTGCCGCACCTTCGTTCGTGCGTAAGATCGCAGCTTCTTGCGATCTTACTTTGGCGATCGGTTGCCGCTTCTCTGAGGTTGGCACGGGAAGCTATGGCATGACGCCACCCGGCAAACTGATTCATGTGGACATAGATCCCTCGGTACTGGGAAAGAACTACCCCGCGGATCTGCCCGTAGTTTCGGATGCCGCAAGTTTTGTTGCCTCGCTGCTTCCTCATCTGACGGCACGCTCAGTTGATGAATCGCTGCGACGCGAATTACGTTCCGGCCACGAAGAGGTCAGGCAAGGATGGACAACGGCTGATAATTCCGAAGGAGTGTACCCACCTCACCTTTTGGCAACTGTTCAAAAACTGGTTGACAACGACGCCATCTACACCACCGATAGCGGCAACGGGACTTTCCTGGCCATGGAGTGCTTACGGTTGCCACATCCGCGTTCGTTCCTGGCACCGGTTGACTTTTCATGCATGGGTTACGCAGTGCCTGCCGCACTCGCAGCTGCACTCGCCTGTCCTGGTCGCCGAGTGATTTCCCTGGCAGGCGATGGTGCATTCTTGATGACAGGATTGGAACTGCTCACCGCGCGCCAGCTAAGTCTGCCAGTACTGGTGTTGGTCTTGCGCGACCGCGAGTTAGCGCAGATTGCGCAGTTTCAGCAAATCGCGCTGGGCCAGAAGACCTGTAGCGAGCTTCCCGACTATGACTTGGCCGCCATTTGCCGGGGTGTTGGCGTAGAGTACCTCGCATTGCGTCGTAACACCGATGCGGAGGCGATTCTCAAACAGGCACTCACACTAACTGACTCCGGTCTTCCTGTCGTCGTCGAGGTCGCAATCGACTATTCCCAGAAGACCTACTTCACACGCGGCGTGGTGCGCACAAATCTGGGCCGTTTGCCTTGGCCTGATCGTATACGCTTCGTATTGCGTGCTTTAGGACGAAAGCTGGGGTAAGACTGAGGAAAGATTCGTTGCCCACCCCCACGCTCAGTCACTTCGAAGCTGGGCCTCGATTAACTCTAGGTCCAAGTGATCCCCCTTTGCTGTTGTAGAACCAAGGACTTTTTGACGATGCGGTACTATCCCGCGGCCCGCGCTTGCAGCTCTGAGGCAGGAGTACCCTGGATGGCAGCGTCCATCAGCTCGATCATGTGCAGCACCGGCACCCGCTTGCCCGCGCGTTTCAGGCCGGACGAGATCTGCACCAGGCAGCCGGGATTGGCCGAGACCACCAGGTCGGGGCTGGTCGAGAGGCAGTTCTTCACCTTCATGTCGCCGAGCTGGGCCGCCGTGTCGGGCTGAACCAGGTTGTAGGTCCCGGCCGAGCCGCAGCAGATGGCGGAGTCGGGGATCTCCAGCAGCTCCAGCTTGGGAATAGTTTTGAGCACCTGCCGCGGCTGGGTGCGGATGCCCTGCGCGTGCTGGAGATGGCAGGAATCGTGGTAGGCGACACGCAGCGGCAGCGGATGCCGCACCGCGCGTGGCTCCAGTTCCGCCAGCACCTCGGAAATGTCCTTGCACTTGGCCGCGAATGCCTTGGCGCGTTCGGCGTACTGCGGGTCGTTGCGCAGGAGGTAGCCGTACTCCTTCATGGTGGAGCCGCAACCGGCGGCGTTGATGACGATGGCGTCCACTCCGGCGCGTTCGAAAACTCCAATGAGCTTGCGGGCGAAATCGAGCGCCTGCTCTTCCAGTCCGGAATGGACCGCGAGGGCGCCGCAGCAACCCTGTTCGCGGGGGATGATGACCTCGCATCCCTCGGCGGCCAGCACCCGCGCCGTGGCCGCGTTCACGCCGGAGAACAGCACGCGCTGCACGCATCCGGTCAGCAGGCCCACGCGCTTGCGCACCGGGCCTTGCGCCGGAATGCGCTCCGGCATATTGGCGCGTAACTCGCGCAACGTGATCGCTGGCAGCAAGGCTTCCGTCAACCGCAGCTTTCGCGGAAGCAGCTTGAGCAGCCCGGCGCCCCGCGCCAATGCGCGCAGTCCGGAAGCCTGGTACGCCCACGCCGGCCACAGAAATGCGCGCAGCCGTTCGGGATACGGAAACAGATTGAAGATCAGTTGCCGATGGATGGTTTCGCCGGGCGAGCGCCGGTAGTGGCGCTGGAGCTGGGCGCGGGTGGCTTCGATCAGCTTGCCGTACTGCACGCCGGAGGGACAGGCGGTTACGCAGGCCATACAGCCCAGGCACTGGTCAAAATGGCGGGCGTAGCTGTCGGTGAGCCTGGCTTTGCCTTCGCTGCCCAGCTTCATCAGGTAAATGCGGCCGCGCGGGGAGTCCATCTCTTCGCCCCACAGCGCGTAGGTGGGACAGGTGGGCAGGCAGAAGCCGCAGTGGACGCACTTGTTGTACAGCTCCGCTGCCGGCGGATTGTGATCGTCGAAAATCGCGGCGGGGTTGGTCGGTTGACTTTGGGCCATCAGATCCCTCCTACGAAGCGTCCTGGATTCAGAGTCCCATCGGGATCGAAGCGCTGCTTGACGCGCACCATCAGCGGCTGCGCGTCCGAGGGCGGTCCCCAGGCGTCGAGGCCACGCTTGACCGCCACCGGGCAGCCGAGCACGACCAGCGTGCCGCCCATTTTTGCGAGCTCGTCGCGCAAGGTCAGCAGCGCGGTGCGTAGGCCTTGCTCGTTGCCTTCGAGACGCGCATAGCCGGTGCCCACACCTTGTACCACGATCTTCCACGCCAGCGTCTGCGCCCCGGCTGAGCGCTCGACCAGCGCACACACCGCCGCGAACTGCGCCGGCAGCACACTGAATTTCGTGAGAAGCGCCGGGGTGGCGCCGTCCCAGATGGCCTGGTGCGAGGTCCAGGCGTTAGCGGGCGCATCCGAGGCAGCCATAGATCCTGCGATCTGCTGAACCTGCTTGACCTGGGCCTGGATGCCGGCTGCAGTGCCGTCGAAGCGGACGTCCAGGTGCGCGCTTCCCTGCGCCACCCGCAGTTGCAGGCCGGTGCCCGTCAGTTTCGAGGCCTGGATGGCGAGCAGCAGTTGGTTCAGCGATTCGGGCGTGCCGCTGAAGCTCAGGCTGCGGGATTCCCGTGGCAAGGGATGGAGACGAAAGATCGCCTGCACGATCACGCCCAGTGTCCCCAGTGCGCCGGTGAAGAGTTTTGCCAGATCGTAGCCGGCAACGTTCTTAACCACTTTGCCGCCACTTTTGGCGAGGGTGCCGTCAGGCAGCGCCACCGTGATACCGATGATGAGGTCGCGGAGCGAGCCGTAGCGCGCGCGCAGCGTGCCGCTATCGTTGGTGGAGAGGATGCCGCCGATGGTGGCCCGCTCCGGCCACAGCGGGTCGAGGGCCAGCCGCTGGCCGTGCTCGGCGAGCGTCTTTTGCAGGTCGGCGACGCGGCATCCCGCTTCGACGATGACCGTCATGTCTGCCCAGGCGTGTTCGAGGACGCGGTTCAGGCGCGCGGTCGAGAGCACCAGATCGCAGGCGGCCGGCGGATTTCCCCAGCCCATCTTGGTGCCTCCGCCCCGCGGCGACACCTTCACGCCAGCTGCGTGGGCCCAGCGCAGAGCGCGCGCCAGGTCTTCGGCAGTCCCTGGCTCGGCGACCATCTGCGCCTCGACGCCATCGATGGCATCCGCCGCAGTGGCGGCGCGGAGATGTTCCTTCCCAACGATTTCGGCCAGTTCCGGCCATGAGACTTGGGTCATAAGACCGCTTGCGACTGGCATGGGCGTTTCTCCTGCTCTTAGAAGCGTTGCACCACGCCCGCGATTTCCAACGGATGCGGTTCATAGACCCCGGGTTTTTCTCCGCACAACCGGGGCCGGGGAAATACCTTATCGGGATTGGAGAGGTTCTCGGGATCGAAGGCGCAACGCAGCAGTTGCATAGTCTCTAGGTCGGGCTCGGCGTACATCTCGGCCATGAACATCTTCTTTTCTTCCCCCACGCCGTGTTCCCCGGTGATGGAGCCGCCGGCTTTGATGCACAGCCGCAGGATGTCGCCGGCCAGCTTCTCGGCCAGCTTGTCCTGCCCGGGCACGCTATTGTCATAGAGCACCAGCGGGTGCAGGTTGCCGTCGCCGGCATGGAAGACGTTGGCCACGCGCAAGCCGACCTCGGAGCTGAGCCGTATGATCTCGCTCATCACGTGCGGCAACGCCGTGCGCGGGATCACGCCGTCTTGCACGATGTAAGCCGGCGCGAGGCGACCGACGGCGGCGAAGGCGGCCTTGCGTCCCGTCCAGACGCGAGCGCGCTCGGCGTCGGACTGTGCGACATGGATCTCCCAGGCGCCGCATTTGGTGCAGACGTCGGCCACCTCCTCCATCAGGGTCTCGACCTCGGGGGCTGGGCCGTCCAGTTCAACCAGCAACAGCCCGCCGCAATTGGGATAGTTGGCCTGCACCGCGGCTTCAGCGGCCTGGATGGCGAGATTGTCCATCATCTCGATGGCCGCTGGCAGCATGCCGGCCGCGATGATGCCGCTCACCGCCGCGCCCGCCTCATTCGTGGAGTTGAAGGCCGCCAGCAGGACTTGGATGACTTCCGGCTTTTTCACAATGCGCAGGATGACTTTGGTGGCGATGCCGAGCGTGCCTTCCGATCCCACGAAGACCCCCGGCAGGTCGTAGCCTGGACGATCGACTGTCCGCCCGCCAAGATGGACGAGCGAGCCGTCAGGCAGCACCACTTCCATGCCCAGGACGTGCGTGGTGGTAAAGCCGTACTTCAGGCAGTGGGCGCCGCCGGAGTTCTCCGCGACGTTGCCGCCGATGGAGCAGACCAACTGCGAAGAAGGATCGGGGGCGTAGAAATAGCCGTCGGGCGCGACCAGGGCGGTCACGCTCAAGTTGATCACGCCCGGTTCGACGACGACCCTCTGGTTGGGCAGATCCACTTCCAGGATGCGGTTCATGCGCGTCAGGCTAATGACGATGCCTTTGGCTACCGGCAGCGCTCCGCCGCTCAGCCCCGTGCCCGAACCACGCGCGACGAAGGGGATCTTTTCGCGATGGCACACGCGCACGACGGCCTGCACCTGCGCGGTGGAGGTGGGAAGCAGCACGGCCAACGGCAGCACCCGGAACATGGTCAGACCGTCGCACTCGTAGGTGCTGAGCTGCTCGGGCTCGGTGATCAGCCCGGGCGCTCCGACGATGGCGCGAAATTCATTGAGGATGCGGTCTTCCACGTGCTGCTCTCCTCTCACGGCGAGCCATCGGCGGGGCGTGGCCTGAACCAGCAGCCCGAAAGCGAAACCAAGCCACACAGCGGGGGGTTCGCCGGCCCCGCTGGAACACGACAATCTACCCGAGATTTCCTTTTTGACTTCGAAAACGGGGCCATTGTACACCCGTTTCGCTTTCCTGGGCGTTGCTTGAACCGAGTCGTCCGTGGATGCCCTGGTCAACACTCGTCTTAAGCGTTGCCCTCACGCGACCGTTCGCAAGCTGCTTCGTAACCGGAGCAAAACCGATGCAAGTGCTGCAGTCCCGGCAAACCAGATTCCAAGTGTCGAGTTCACTACCCAGCCTGGCGCTGCCCCGACGCGGCGCAGCAGAAACGGCAGAAAATTCCACGTCGTGATGTGAACATAATCCCACGGGTCCTGGGTCATGGCCTCGTTGTCCAAGCCCCAGGCATCCATCTTGCCCAAAGCGAAGGCGAAGATGTTCTTGAAACGCAGAGCAATAACCAACGTCGGATGTCCGAGCGTCTCCATCTGGTAGATTTCGAGCGGCAGCCAGAACGCCAACGATGCTAACTGGATCATCAGGCTGACTGCGATCAGCGCCCATCCCGCGCGCCAGATCGTTCTTCCCAAAGGCTCTCGATAGCGCATGAGCAGCGGCACAGCAACCAGTGTCACCAGTTCGACGGTGGTGGAAACATAGCGGTCGCCCCAGGCAAAGTCGCCGCTCCAGTAGGTGTACCTTGCGTAAAAGCTGATATAGGCGAGCAACAGGAGAAGCGAGGTCGCACCATACGCGCGCACCTCTGGAGTCAGGCGCTTCCACAGCCATGCCAAGAGGAAAACTGCCAGCACGAGCAGAGGATCGAAGAGAAAAATAGACTTCTCCGGCTGGAATAGCGCACCGAAAAAGCCGGCGTGAAAAGGCGTGCTCCAGGGAAAATTCGCCGGCAGCGTAGGATCCATCTGGCGCTGTTCCCGGGCGGCTACCGCTACGTAGGTATTGGTAAAGGACCCGAAGCGGTAAAACTGGTAGGCACGATCGACCGCGAGAAAGAATAGGTAAGCGGGTGCGGCGACTTTGCTGTAGGCGATGAGACGTCGCCGCAACCCGCGGCCGCGTGCTCCTTCAAACCACAGTGTGAGCAAGACAAAGATTCCTCCCGCGATGAGATCCAAACCAGTGGTGAGACGCGTAAGCAGGTTCAGCCCCAGCGCGCAGGAGCCCGTGAAGAGCGCCCGCAGGCTGTCCACGCGCAGCCACTCGTACTGAAATGAAAATCCAGTAAGCGTCAGCAACATGATGTAGTTGTTCTCCATCATGTTCTGCGTGTAGTGAAGATGGGTTGTGCAGAACATCAATGCCAGCACGCCCGCTGCTGACTCTGTCATGCCAAAGCGCAACTGACCGAGCAACCGGAATGCAATCAGCGCTGTGAGAATGTTCACCACAATGTTGGTGATGTAGCTGACCACGATGCTGCACACCGCAGGGTCGTCGCCGTAATCCGAGAAGACAGACCAGTGCGCAATCCGCGTCCCAAGGAGATCGGCGGGCAGCATGAGCAGCGACTGGCCGATGCCATACGAACTATAGAGACGCCCGCCACGGCCGTGCAGGCCAAACTCGGGATACTCGTTGGGGAAAACCTGCGGCTCCGCGGTCCAGAGCCAATGTGTGGTTTGAAGCCGATGCGCCGTGTCGGACGTCCCCAACTCGCCGGATTGCACTACGAAAGCGAGCAGCCCCGCGGTCAGACACAAGAGAAAAAGTGGATCACGCAGCCATCGTCCGAGGCGAGAAGTCATCGCTTGGATGGTAATTCGAAAGTTACAATTTGAGAAATATCGGCTCTCCTACGCCGCAGAAATTAGATCAGAACAGAAACCGGCTCTGGAGATCACCTGCTAAAGGTCACCGTCGTTTAGGAATCGTCCGTGACCGTTCGACTCTAGCCAGTGGTACAGGTGAACCTGGTACAAATAGGAAGCTACGATCTCCTCTCCCAGTTCATGCGTTTCCGTGCACACGAATGGCACGTTCCAGCCGGCCACCATTGCGACCAGCGATTGCAGGATGAGGTTGGGATTTGCGTTCGAGAACGGGTACGAAGATTTCACGGTGCTCAGCGGAGCCGTGATCACCAGTAGCCGCTGCGGATAGGTGCTCATTCGGCGCAGGCGACTAATGAAGGCCGGACGCTCGGCGGTGAAAGAGTGCACTAGGTCGGACAGATCTTTGCGCTCCACTACGCACCGCTCCTCCAAACCGGCGATGGAATAGTCGCCGAGCTTCAGGGCTTTCTTCTCAACGCCGGGGCAAACCAGCCCTCGAATCGTGAGAAGTTGAACGGGTTTTGTTCTCGCGTGTCTACCAGCACAGTCGGTCGCGGTGTTCTTAGCTGTGTGCCGCCACGCTCGGCAAGCACCGGAATGGCAGGATGAGCGACCGGTGCAGCCTCCGTGTGCCAATCGAGCGGTGACTTGATCAGGCTGGTCCGTCTTCTCATGCGCTGTTTCTAAGCCGAGGCTTGCGTGGGGACGTCCGTAATTATAATGGTGGACCCAATCACGAAGCAGTCGGCGCAGATGCCTCTCATTCAAGGGTATGAGGAAGTCCAGGCACTGATCGAATTTGTGCGCACCACAAGGCTGGTTTCATAGGTTCTGAAGACGAACACTCGCCGTCAGAGTCAGCGCGAGAGATCCGCCTGGGCGCGCGGTATAAATTCCAGGACCGCGATTCCCTCGGATACCCCTAACTCGCGGACGTAGTGCGTTCCTGAAGCGCTGGACGCGATCCACCTGAGAGTTTTGTACGACGGTTCATATGCAACGGCCAGAAAGCGTTCCTGCCGCTGTGCTGCCTCTTGCAGAAATCCCGAAGCGACGCGAATAGCCTCGTCATTAAGCGCCCGTGGCAGCCCCACAACCGGCACGCTGAGTTTGTAGTACGTGAGCGGTGCAAAAAGGCCGCTGTCCTTTACTGCTGCACCGACTGGCATGGGCATGTGGTCAGCCTCCGGCAGATCGCTGCAGATCAGCACGGGAGCATTGTCGGCAGAAGCGTTTTTCTCAACAAATTCCAGGGCGTATTTCCATGTGTAACCGTGGAGCTTGGAAAATGGGGAACTGAAGTACTGGTAGGCGGTAGTCGCAACGATGGCTATGCAGAACAGCAATCGTAGAAAGCGGGAATCAATCCGGCTGACGATTAAAGCCCAGCAGAGCGCGATTCCTGGAATCGCGACCAGCCGGTAGCGGAACACAAAAACGTGGATTGATGTTCCCACGCTCACGCCATAGAGGATCAGAATCGGGACGAGCCCCAATGATGCGCAAAGCAAGATAGGCCAGCCCTCAAAAGGGGTTTGCACATCAAGTCGCCGGGTCGCGGCGGCAACAAAAACGGTACCGCCGAAAATAAACGCCAGCCCCCTTAGCGCGAGCGTCGAGCCTAGCTCTCGCAACTTCGGAGCTTCGGCGAAAACGTGGATGCCGCTGCTGTGGAACATGTATTGCAACCCGGGAATAACCGGCAGAAACGCCAAAGCAAACGCAGCGAGCGCAACGCCACCCTGCCGCCACAATGCCTTGCGGTCGCCAATTTTGACCGCGATAAAGCAAATGGCGAGGGCTGGCAGGATGACAATCAACAGCAAATGGAAGTAAACAATGCATGCTGCCGAGAGGCCGAACAGGGCCGCCAGCCAGTTTGAATTGTTGTGCCGTAAGTGAACCAGAGCAAGAATAGACGAGGTGATTGCCTGGGCTCCAAACGCATAGGGCCGAACGTCAATGGCCGCAAAAATGACAACCGGATGAAGGCAGAAGACGACGGCAGCGATGATGGCAACGTCTCGGTCGAACAGTTCCCGTGCGGCGCGATACAGCAGATAGACCGCCCCAAGCATGGCGAGAATGGAGAGAATTCTGAGCGCGATCTCGCCCGTTCCCATGATCTTGGTCCAGAGCCAAAGAATGTACGAATAAGCGGGGACGTTGGGCCACCCCTGGCGAGACATTATCTCTGAGAAGCCCCCTTTGATCAGGAAGTACGAGACGGTCTCATCCAGCCACAGCGGTGCGCGGATGGCAATGAACCAGATAGAAACGGATACAGCAAGTGTCAGGGCGTAAATCGCGTACAGCACGCGGTCCTGGACGAAGATGAACTGGAGGCTCGCCGGTTGCGCCTCGGTTCTCCCATATCCTTCGATTTGAGCTTCTGAAGCAGTGTCGGACATTTCCAAGAAAGGGCTCCTACCGGGTGGACTCCTGTGGTCGCGCAAGCATCGTCACCACGTCGCCGCGACGCGGGATGTTCAAGGCATACAGGTGATATAGAAAGCTTGCAATCGCCCTTTGCCCCGTTCCAAATTTCCCCTCCGGCGGTCCACCGGGGAGCCATTCGATCATCGTACGGTAGAGAGGGGAATAAAACGGAAATCCCCAGCCAAAGATGTCGACGACTTCGAGCCCTGCGCTCTCAGCTTTCGCACGTAGTTCGACGTCCGAGTAGTTGCGAAAATGGCCGATCGCCAATTCCGATTTGCGCATGCGGCCGCGCATCGTGCCCACCAGAACCCAACGCTTCGCCATGAGAGCCATGTTGCGCAGTGCGGTCATGTCGTCGACAAGATGTTCAATAACTTGGTTGCATAAGACCAGATCGAACCGTTCGTCGAGCTTCCCCTTCTGCGCATCAAGTTGCCGCAAGCTGGCACCCGGCACTCGTTGCGCGGCGAGCGCTAGTGCCTCTGGCGAAACGTCCACTCCTGAGAGCGCGATGCGCGGCATGGCGTGAGCCAGAGCTGCCAGGTTACCGCCAGAACCGCAGCCCACGTCAAGCACGCTGGCTGGCGCGAGTTTTGTGATTAGCGCTAGCAGTTCTAGGCGCATCCGGCGGTGCACCGGACCAAAGGTCTGCTGGTCCCCCCAGGTTTCAGTCCAAAGTCGATCGTAGGTTTCGAGGCTCAAGGAGCGAGATTACCTTTCATATATGAGTTCACAAATCATATATGAGTTCACAAACGCCAGTGTAACGCATCAACTCCAAGGCCTTGCCAGCTGCTGCACTTTAAGTCGCGATGTGACGCGCTGCATAATCCGCGAATCCCTCAGGTATCTGTGCCACCCCGAAGGGCCGACCGCGAGCAGCTTAAGAAGAACCGCCGAAGGCATCACAGGTTCTCTGCGAAGGGCAGCCGATAGGGCAGAATTCACCGCGATCGACGCCATGGCAGCCCGCTCCACCGATGCACTGAGTTTTCTCGGAAAAGGCCAATTTCGCAGGTGGCGTTCAAGTACCGTGGTCAACTGCTGTTCCCATTCATTTGGTAGCAGCTTACGAGCCACTGTTAGCGATGCGGGGTGGACGCGAAAAGCACTCAATGTTTCGGCGATAAAGCGCACTGGGCCCAGTGCTCCAAGTCGAAGCCAAAGATCCCAATCCGCCGAATGCCAGAGCGCCTCATCCAATCCACCGGAGCCAATCGCAGCGCTTCGCCGGAACACCGGCGACGGTATCGCAATGAAGTTCTGAACGAGAAGGTGTTCTAGGAATTGATCCGGCGGCACAACACCTTCCGGAAGCGGGCAGGTCCAAGGTCCGAGCCCTTGTCCATTTGGACCCACGAACATCGCATTGTGAAGTACGAGCGCGCTTTCAGCGCTCTCCATCTCACCCCGCAGTCTCGCAATCCTGCCCGGAAGCCAAAGGTCATCCTGATGAAGAAAGCAGGCCCAATTGCCTGTGGCTTCCCGCAAACCAAGATTAGTGGCGGCCACCCAGTTTCCGATTCTGCCGGGAGTAATCAGTCGAATCGGAAGACTTTTGGCAAAGTCGCGAACAATATCGAGAGTACGATCTGACGAGCCGTCATCGACAATCACCAACTCAATCCCGTCGTGTTGCCCACGCACACTTTCGAGCGCGGCGGCGATGAACCGTTCGCCGTTGTACGTCGGCATGATAACTGATAGGGAAGGATTCATTGGGTATCCTAATAAGTACCGCCAGAGCCTTAGCTCCGTATCCTAGCCACGGCTCTCGTCACCTATTTCCCGTATCCGCCGAAAACGGTTGATCTGATCGTTGAGCCGAAGATCGTTGAACCAGAACGGCCACGTTGTTGTGCCATGGTTCTACCGTGCCGGTGCGGCGGATCGCGCCGGGGCCAAAGACGCCGGTCACCAGGGCGTTGATGCCGTCCATCGTGAAATACGCAACGTCGTCGCCTGTCAGGTAACGGTCAGACGCGCCACAAAGCCAATGAATAGGAGTGGGGGAGATCACCCAATCCTTGAAGAGCAGGCTCCCGTTCGGTCCCATAGCTTGATCGATCGCACCTATTAGCGATCGGCGGGCATCCGCAGGCACATGGTGCATTACGTCGCACAGGACGACGAGGTCGAAGGACGCCGGTTCGCGGCCGGCTGCGTCCGCGACTGTTTCCTGGCAGAACGTCACGTCGGAGGTGCGGCCTCGGAAAAGCCGCCCAACGTTTGGGATAATATCAATGGCCGTCACCGCAGCAGCCGGGTAGGTCCGGGCGATTCGCTCCGTCATGGCGCCTTCGCCGCAGCCAACCTCCAAAATTTTCCGCGCCTGAGGTACCCATGTGATCATAAGATCGGCAAGTGCGTCAAGATCGATAAAAATCCGGCGATAGGCCTCTGCCACGCCGCGCTCGTATGGGCCGAACAATCGCCTAATTAGTGGGCCGGGACGCATGTTGGTCTAACCTTGCTATTGACTTGAATTTCGCACCGTTGTCGATTCGCATTTCGACTCGCGCCGGCGTCCTCACATCGGCGCTGTTCGCAGCTTTTCTCAGCGCGATTTGACTCTATCATGAGGACTGGCATTGGTCTGCAACGGCTTCTCTCTCTATTGTTAGCGGTCCTGCCTCGCATCACGCGTGCGTGGAGCCATGATTCTTCCGGCACCCAGCATGATCGCAGCGCATGTCGCGACCAAAAAATAGGACACCGCCAGAAGGACTCGATTGGCCAGAGCCCACTGTGCCCCAACCGCCAAGGGCGTTCCAAAAACCTTGAGCGCGGTCACTGCGGTCAACTCGTTCACACCTAGTCCGCCCGGAGTCAACGCAATAACAGACGCAAAGATGACAAATGGTATCGCCGCCGCCATCTGCCATAAAGGAATGTGCACGCCGATCGCTTCCGCAGTCTGAATCGACATCAGCACAACAACGACAAAGCGGCCTACCGAGAGCATTACGAGGCGACGCGCCAAGCCGGCATTCAGGATGCCCGAGTGCTGGAGTTCCCAGAAATTCCGCAAGATCCGGTTGCGGGGCGCTGTGGTTCTGGCATTGTAGGAGGCAGCAAGCCATCGGATCAGGCGGATCGAGGGTCCGACCGCTAGCAGTGCCAGCGCGGTCATGGCAACAGCAGACAAAGTCCACATCATCGCCCCGCCTCTGTAGAACCATGTTGCTCCCGATGCGACCGCCAGAAAGGCAACGACCAGGAGGTCAAAGCTCTGCTCCAACAGGGTGCCGGCCGTCCCGCGTTTCAAGGGCCTGCCGTGGACATATGTTCCCAACGTGCGAGCAGTCGCCATAGCAAGATGTACGGGAAAGAGCATACCCAGCGCCAGCCCCGCGCTGGTCAGGGCAAACGAGGTGGTCCTTGACGGGACGGAATCAGAGGAACGGCGCCAGGCGGCGTCAATGCTCCGCCACTTTTCAGTGGAAAAATAAACCAGCAAAAGGTTCAGCAAGGCTAACTTGGCAAAGGAGATCAGGCTGACGCTCCGCAACTGTTGCAGGGTCACTCGAAGATTGATCTTGCCGACCTTTATCAGCAGAGCGATCAGGAGGATGGCTAGCCCGATCGAAGCAACTGCCAGGAGCGAGCGCCGCAGAGTCACTAGCGCCGCCTGAGACCGAGAATGCTCAGGAAAAAGCTACTGAAGACGATCTCAGCACCCAGGGTCAGAGCGAAGACCGAAGGCATGACGATGCGCAGCATTTGTTCAGGTTGCAGCGCTCCGAAGGCGCCTCGCGCCCATTGGGAAACAGCCCAGACCGATCCACCTAGGCCAATGACCATCAGCAAGCCGCCGATAATCAGGCCCGTTTCCAGCGTGACCCAGCGAAAGACACGGTTGAGGCGGGGATCCTCGGGCAGTAGGCCTTCGGTGATGGCGAAAACCTTCGTGAAGGTGGCGAAGGCAATAAGCTGAAAACCGAGCAGAACGGAAACGAACGCGTACAAGAGCGTATGCAAGTCAAAGCCAATGCCGTGGAAGACGCGTGGCCCCGGCAGCAACAATGCGCACCCAGCCAGCCCCAAAAGGATCATCACAATCCCCGGATAAAGGAAGAGCCAGCGCGGGCTGTACATAAGAAGAAAGCGGAGATGCCGCCAGCCGTCGCGCCATGTGCGCAGGTGCGGCGGATGGCTGCGCCCGTCCGGAGATAGTGTCGTGGGTACTTCGCTCACCTTCATCCGCAGCAAACTGGCCTTGACGACCATCTCGCTGGCGAATTCCATGCCCGTCGAACGTATATCCATCCGCAGGAAGCTGTCCTTGCGAAAGGCACGCATGCCGCAGTGGAAGTCTCTGCAAGTGGAACCGAAAAACAGTCTTCCGATGCCGGTGAGCACAGGATTTCCCAAGTAGCGATGCAGGAAGGGCATCGCGTGGTGCGCAATACCGCCGCTGAAACGATTGCCCATCACCAAGTCTGATCCAGCGCGCAATTGTTTCATGAAACGGGGAATATGGGTGAAATCATAACTGTCGTCAGAGTCGGCCATGAGCACGTACTCTCCGCATGCGGCCAGGACCCCGCCCTTCAGAGCGTTGCCGTACCCTTTCTCTGCGACATTTACCACCCGTGCACCTGCCGCTCGGGCGATCTCGACCGAACCATCGGTCGAGCCATTATCGGCCACGATCACCTCACCCGATATGCCCGCCTGCTGAAGGGTGGCAATCGCCTTGCGCACGCACACACCAACCGTTTCCCGCTCATTCAGGCAAGGCATGACGACAGACAACTCAACCTGTTCTCCGGCCGCTGCGCGCGCGTCCAACTTCTGATCGAGAATTTTGGTAGCGGGGATTCCAGTGTCGTGACTCATCGCCGAGTTTCTACGAACCCTCCAGAGGGGGCCGTCAGATGGACATCAATTAGTTAAGATTATCAACGGTGCACATGGCAGACCGTACAAATCGTAAAAATACATTGTGAAGAAACGTGGCCTTCGGGTCGCTTCATCTTACGGACGCTGCACCCGCTAGTCAACGAATGACGTGCCCTGGCACGAGCGTGTCGAGCCCAGAACCCCTGCCTCGTAACGGTTCCTCGCCCGTGATCGCCATCCCATTCCCGAGTGACGGTGAATCACCCGTCTTTTTCTCCCCCTTTAAGGTAAATTAGCAATGTCGAAGGGCGGTAGAGCTCTCTCATGCTGCGGGAGAACGTTCATACCGTTTTGATGCCCAGCGCAAGCCGAGCTTCAAGCGCAATACAGACTACGGGGGAATAGGGCATGGCGAATGAAACCACCACGCAACCAACTGCGGGATCTGCCTGGCAGGCCAAGCAGGTCTACGCGATGGCGGTAATCAGCCTCGTGGTTGGGCTGGCGATCGGATACCTGTTCCGCGGATCGCAATCGCCTGCGGCGCCGGCACAACCCGCGGCCAACGCCCAGCCCGCCGCCCCTGCAGGCGCTATGGGCGGACACACGCCTAGCCTGGAAGAGATGAAACAGATGGCCGACAAGAAGGCAGCGCCGCTGCTCGAAAAGCTGAGGGGCGATCCGAACAACGGCGATCTGCTCATCCAGGTCGGAAACATCTACAAATCCACCCACCAGTTCAAGGACGCGGTCGGCTACTACGACAAAGCATTGCAGGTCGATCCAAAGAACGTTCCCATTCGCACCGAGATGGCTTCGTGCCTCTACTACGACGGCGATGTGGATGGGGCGATCAGCCAGCTTCAGCAGGCGCTGCGCTATGACCCCAAGGATGCCAACTCGCTGTTCAACCTCGGCATGATCAAGTGGCAGGGAAAACAGGACAGCAAGGGAGCAGTGGCAGCGTGGCAGCAGTTGCTGAAGTCGAATCCGCAATTGAGTGCAGAGCGCAAAGCCACAGTGCAGAAACTGATGGCCGATGCCCAGATGCAGGGCAAGAGCTAGCGGCGGCTTCCGCCAGCAAACGAAACGGGATCTGAAGGAGCACTGAGCAATGACGGATGCAAATCGAGCAACTTCTATCGAGCAATGGACAAGCGTGCAGGCTTACGTGTTGGCGGTCATCTGCCTGCTGGTGGGAATCGCCGGCGGCTGGTTCATCCGCGGATCCCAGAGTCCAGCGGCCGTTCCGGCTGAGACAGCGAGCGTACCCGCCCCGGCTGCCGGGAGTGCAGACGCGGGCACCCAAACTCCAACTCCGGCTCAGATGCAGAAAATGGCCGACACGCAAGCTGGACCGTTGATCGAGAAGCTCAAGGCAGACCCGACCAACGCCGGACTTCTGGCGAACATTGGGAACCTATACTACGACGCCCAGCAGTTTCCCACAGCCATCGAATACTACCAGCGCGTGCTGAAGGTAGAGCCAGCCAACACGGCTGTTCGTACTGACATGGCAACCGCCTATTGGTACAACGGCAACGCCGATGCGGCCATCGCGGAATTCCAGAAATCGCTTTCTTACGATCCTAACAAGGCCAACACGTTGTTCAATCTGGGCATCGTCGAGTGGCAGGGCAAGATGGACATCGACAAAGCTGTCGCCACGTGGCAGAAGCTGTTGGATACGAATCCGAACTATGAAGGCAAGGACAAGGTTCTGGAACTGATGGCACAGGTGAAAAAACATTCGGGCGTCAAACCGGGCACGCCGGCAAAGCCGTTGCCGTAGCCTGCTGATCAAGCAGTCCAAATCCCAAGGGGGAAGGCTTGAGTTCCAGCAGCTCGACATTGCATAAGTCCACTCGCGACAACCACGACCGCCTGGTACCCGGAACTACTAAGTTACTTTTCGCGGCCACATCTTTCTTAAGCGCCTTCCTGCTGTTCCAAGTGCAGTTGATCGTCAGCAAGTACATTCTGCCTTGGTTCGGTGGCTCAGCCGCGGTCTGGACGACGAGCATGCTGGTTTTCCAGATGCTCTTACTTTGCGGCTATGTTTACTCGCATCTGGTTTCTGCGCGGCTCTCTGCGGTGGCGCAAGCAAAATTGCACTTGGCACTGCTGACTGCAGTTTTCCTGCTGGTCCTTACACTGATGTTTCTGTGGCCCTCGGCGGTTACTCCTCCGGAGTCATGGAAACCGCGGGAAAGCGGAAGTCCGGTCCGCGACGTTGCCGTGATTCTCTTGGTGTCCGCTGGTCTGCCGTTCTTTGTTCTTTCCACTACGGGTCCATTGCTGCAACGCTGGTTTGCCCGCCTGGGTGTGGGCACCAAGACCTACAAGCTGTACTCCATTTCGAACCTAGGCTCCTTACTTGGACTTTTGAGTTTTCCCTTCCTGCTCGAGCCAACGCTTCGAATGAAGGCCCAGAGCTTGATCTGGTCACTGCTGTTTTTTGGGTTCGTGACGGGGTGCTGTCTTTGCGCGCGGAAAGCGCTGCACGCGTGCGAAGAAGTCAACAGCGCGGAGGAAGCCGAAGAGACTGGCGGTGGAGTGCAAACTAGCCCGCTTATCTACTCGTTGTGGTTCCTGCTGCCCGCCTGCGCGTCTGCGCTGCTGCTGGCCACTACCAACCTGCTTTGCCAGGAGGTCACATCGGTCCCGCTGCTCTGGGTGCTACCGCTGTCGTTCTACCTGCTCAGCTTCATTTTGTGCTTCGATCATCCGCGTTGGTATCAGAGATCGGTGTTCCATCCACTATTTATCATCGGCGTGTTTCTGGTTTGCGCGGCGCTGATTTACGAGCGTCCGATCGTTCAGCTCACAACTCTACCCATCCTCCTCTTCTTGGCCTGCATGATTTGCCACGGTGAACTTGTAGGCTTAAGGCCCGGTGTAGAGCGGTTGACTGCCTTTTACCTGGCTATTTCGGCGGGCGGAGCCGTGGGCGGAGTTTTTGTCGCGATCGTCGCGCCCCATGTGTTTACGTTTTTTACTGAGTTTCAGCTGGCGCTCGGGGCTACTATCGTCCTCACGTTGGTCTGTCTGTACCGCGACGCAACTTCGTGGATCTACGAACCCGGTTCTTGGCTGCCCGCCGGAATCAGCGCCGGAGCGATCTGCTTCGCTTATGCTATCGGACGCTGGTGGCCGGAAATATCAAAGCTTCTGGCGGACTTCCGTTTCTATCCGATCGCAGTCGTGATCGGTTTCCTTGTTGTTTTGGGCGCGTTCACCTTCCGTAGCGTTCACACAACCACAAAGCGCGGGTTTCGTTTTGTCCAGGTACTCGTTCTTGTGCTCGGAGTCGTGACAATCCTCGCGCTTGGCCGCAGCACTCAGCCATTACCGGGCCTTTACCTGACTGCACGCAACTTCTACGGAGCTATCCGAGTTCTTAACGTGCCTCACGGAAGGATGCTGATGCACGGGCGAACCGTGCATGGCGGCCAATTCGAACCACCCGTCGATAAGGAGCCCACGACCTACTACGGCCGGCAAAGTGGAATCGGGGCGGTGATGCAGAATCACCCGAAAAGGAATATCGGAAATGGAAGCCTGCGCGTCGGGATCATCGGATTAGGTGCGGGCACGCTTGCCGCCTATGGACGGCACGGCGATTATTTTCGCTACTACGAAATCAACCCTAACGTCATTGATCTGTCGTCCGGGCCGCATCCCGTTTTCACGTACATCCAAGACTCCGCCGCTCACGTTGACATGGTACTGGGCGATGCGCGGCGATTGCTGGAACAGGAAACTGCGCAGGGCGAGAATCAGAAGTTTGACGTCCTGGTTGTGGATGCCTTTTCTGGGGATGCGATCCCGGTTCACCTGCTCACTCGTGAAGCGTTCGAAAACTACTGGCAGCATGCTGACTCGACGAACGGAATCATCGCAATCCATGTCAGCAGCAGGCACGTCAATCTCTTGCCAGTGGTGCTAGGAGCGGCAGCGCATTTTCAGGCGGATTCGGTAATCCGATACGAGGAGGGCGAAGGGCCGTTCCTGAGCAACTGCTGGGTACTGCTTGCCCGGAGGTCTGGAGTGCTGAACATGCCGGGACTCGAACCGAGGCTTCCCCCTGACACCAAGCCACTTCAGCCGCGACTTTGGACAGACGATTACAGCGATCTCTTCCGGCTGATCAAGTAAGGAGCGGGCTACTTCCGCGTTTTGCCCACGCGCTGCGCGGTCGCGAACATCCTGGCAACCGTCTCCAGGTCTTTCGGTTGCACTTTCCCCGGCGGGATGCGCATGTGGGTGAGTTCTTCGAGCTTCAGCAACAGATCCACAAGTGCCATCGAGTCGATCAAGCCAGAGGAAACCAGTGGAGTGTTTTCGTCGATGGTCAGTCCCGGTTTTCGGATCAGCCCGACAATGTGTTCAATCATTTGCTGTGCTTCTGCCGTCATGCGAATTTGCTCTCCCAAGACTCGACGTTGAGTTCCGGATGTTCCTTCAATAACTTCTCGCGCGTGGTGGAACGCGCTGCTTTGCCGGCGGTGCTCTTCACGATCCATTTTGGGGGCATTAGGAAAATCGTCCGAACCGCTACTCCAATTCCGGCTACCACAAGATTGCGGAGCTCTCGTTCGATTTCTGCCGAATTTGCAAGAAGTTCTTTACGTTCCACTTCTGCAACTACGACGATGTCATCCGTCCCGAGATCGGGATTGTACACACCCATCGCAACCACGCGGCCATCGTGAATGGCCGGGTGGCTGGCGACGATCTCCTCGATGTCTTGCGGGTAAAGGTTTTCGCCGCCAACGATGAGGAGATCTTTCTTCCGGCCGATTACATAAAGTTCGTCTTCCAGGCAGAAACCAAGATCACCAGTGTAGTACCAGCCATCGACGATCGCCTCGGCCGTCAGATCGGGACGGTTATAGTAGCCGGTAAACAGGCTATCGCTCTTGGCGAGAATCTCGCCGATATGGCCGGGGGCGAGGGCAGGGGCAAAGAGTGAGCGAGAATCGGCGGCGATCCGGACTTCATTGCCAGGCAGCAACCGGCCCGACGATGTGAAGGAAACCGCTCCTGGAGTCCCTTCCGCAACCGGGACGACGAGATGTGCGCTGCGAAATCTTTGACCATCCGCCCAAATGCGGGGTGGACCCGATGCCCGATTGATGTCCGATTGGGTCACGGCAAAAACATTCTCGGCCATGGCGTAAGACGATTGCAGGACCCCGCTCTTTAATCCAATGGTAGCGAAAGCATTGTGGAACTCCTGCATGCTGCTGGACCGGACCGGCTCCGAACAATTGATCAATGCGCGAGCTGACGAGAGGTCGTACTGCGTCCATCGGCTCGGTGGCGTGCGCCGGGGAACAAACTGAAAAGCAAAGTTCGGCATCCATGCCAAAGTACACTTGCACTCACTGATGATCTGCAACATGGTTTCCGGATGCATCACCCAGTCGAGCGGCGACTGCATCACGACGGGCGTGTGGCAAACCATGGGCAGCATAAAGCAGGCAATCAATCCCATGTCATGGTAGAGAGGCAGCCAGCTGTAAACGCAGTCCGTCGCTCCGTCGATCTTCAGCACATGCGTCAGGTGTTCGAGTTGGTTCAGCACGGCGGCGTGGGTCAGGGCCACGCCCTTCTGAAGACCGGTTGTACCGGCCGAATGCTGGATGAACGCCAAACTCTCGGCATGACTTTCCAATTCCGGCAGTTCCTCCTCTCCACCCGGGCCCCTGCCGTCGCTGGCACGAAGCAGCCTCGTTTTCTCGCCGAGAGATACGTGGCCGAGCATATCGTCAGGGAATTCCTGGTCGATAACCACGATCTTGGCTCTGAGGTTCGCCGTTACTCCAGCTAGTCCGGTGCGGTACTTGGAAGGCTCAACCTTGAAATTGGGATAGGCAAGAAAGGCGGGCACAGCGCCCAACATCATCGCCCCGACGAAGGTCGTCATCGCGGAAATGCTCTGCGGCATGATGATGATCACACGATCGCCGACGATCACACCATGGTCGCGGAGTACGTTGGCCTGCGAGCGGGCGCGACTCCGAAACTCCGCAAAAGTCACAGTCTCGCGCTCGTTTTCGTCGATCCAGGCAGTAACAAATGGACGATCGCCGGGAGCTGCGGCGAGGGCTTCGATGAGATTGCGAAATCTGGTCACGCTGCCGGTCATTGTAGCGGGTGCGAGAGGCGGAATCCGCGACACAGATCACGCCACCCAGTTTTTTAATGGTATGCGCGAGGACATATGCGAGAGCACAACGAATACGCAATAATGCTTTGCAATCTGAAACGGCTTCGATAACGCAGGTGAGGAATGTTGTTTCGAGAAATCCTGTACGGTCTGGTGTTTCTGCTTTGCGTAGTGGTGTTTGCCAAGGTCCGCTCCCGTGCGGTACGACAGCCTGTTCTGCTGATCGGCTGCTACGCGCTCTATCTCACATGGGGAGCATGGTTCGCGGTTGTTCTGCTCACTTCCACAGTGATGAACTTCCTGTTGGGGAAATGGCTTCAGCGAAAGCCTTCCGGGCCCGTTCTGTCGACCGGCATTCTATTGAACCTGGCGCTGCTCGGCGGCTTCAAGTACCTCCCGGAAATCGCGGTTAATGTCCCTCTATCCTCGTTTCAAAGGTTCTCGCATCTTGCCCTGCCGTTAGGCATCTCATTCTGGACCTTCCAGGCGATGAGTTACCTGTTTGACCTTTACCGCGGCGAGGACCTCGACCCGTCGTTCTTCGAATTTGCGCTATACATGGTTTTCTTCCCGGTCGCGATTTCGGGACCGATCTGCCGCATGTCCGAAATGCTTCCGCAATTCCGCTCCGAGCAAACCACGCCTGCGCACGACATCGGACGCGGATTCACCCGCATTGCAACGGGCGTGCTCATGATGCAGTTGGCCCAATTGCTGGGGCAGGGAATTCTGGCGGGCGACGGAATCAACTCTGGCTTCGATCATGTCACTCACTGGAGTGGCACGGACGTCTGGTGTCTGGCGTTTGGCTACGGATTACAGCTTTTCCTGGATTTCGCCGGCTACTCGCACATCGCAATCGGCGCTGCGAGAGCGCTCGGATTTACGGTGCCCGAGAACTTCGCTCGTCCATTCCAATCCACCAGCCCCTCAATCTTCTGGACGCGCTGGCACATGTCGTTATCCTTCTGGATTCGCGACTACGTTTTCCTCCCGCTGGCAGTAATGCGCCGCGAGATGTGGTGGCGAAATCTCGCTTTAGTGATTTCGATGGTCCTGTTCGGATTGTGGCATAGAGCAAGCGTGCTCTTCGTGCTCTGGGGCTGCTATCACGGAGTCCTCCTCGTCTTACATCGCCAGGTGGAGGCGCTGCAGCGCAAGTTCGACTGGACGCCCCCGGCAGCCCTCTGGACGCCGATCTCATGGGCGGCAACGATCACTCTCGTCAGTCTGGGATGGATATTCTTCCGCGCCAAATCTCTGCTAGAGGCGCGGCAGATGCTGGCGGCAGTGCTGTCGCCTGCGAGTTATTCCTTACGCTTTCTCAGCGGAAGTCTTTACGTCCTGGTGATCGCTATGGCGGCCGGATACATGATTGTGCTGTTGGTGACCGAAGCGCTCGATCGTTATTCGGTTGAGCCGGAAGCTGCCAATGCCCCCTCCAGTTCAAAGATGATCGCCGTCATCGCACGCAATCGGTGGTTTTGGATCCCGCCGCTATATTTATTGGCATTGCTTCTAGTCGTAATTGTGACGCACACTCGCGGCGCTGACGCGGCCCAGTTCATGTATCGGAATTTTTGAAGGGTGGCGAACCGAGGAGTCTGAAATGTCTATTCGATCGGCGTACCGTCGGGAGCAAAAACCGGGAATCCGTCCCAAGGCCGAGACATGCGTAACTGCGCCGCCGCCGCCGCGCGGTTGTAGTCGAAAAGAAAGAGGCCAAAGTTGTAATGCAGGATCCGGTCGTCCGGCTTTTTTCTGATTGCCCATTGATACTCAGCGACTGTCTCATCCGGGCTTTCGTCGGAAGCGCCTGCCTTGATCGTCAACCTCAAGACCTGATCCGAGTGGTTGAGTTGATTTGTGAATGGAGGTTGTTGCAAGCGCTGCAGCATCTCCCGCGTAATTCGGAGGCGGTCATGACTCGTGAACGCCAGCAGTTGCTCGCATTCAACTTCAGAAGGGACGTCAGGGCGGACATCGCCGTCCCTCGCCAGCTTGCTCGCAATCTGGAGGAACATGGCACGCGCCAGAAGGTAATTGCCCTCAGGAGTCATGTGCACGTGCTCATAAACGAGTTCGCTGCCAACGATCCCGTTTGGGCTCTCCTTGGCGAAGATCTCGTCGGCGTCCACCAGTTCGGCGCCTGCGGACGAAGAGGCTACCGAACGATTGATGTCATTGATCTTGCTGTCGGCGCGAAACCGAAGCGTGTCGAGATCGCGGGCGCGAAGAAAGTGTTCCCTGGCCGCACCGTAATCTCCCAGCATCCACAGGCAGCGAGCAATGCGGAATTCGAGCTCGGCATACTGATCGTCGATCTTCGCCGCGGAGAGATATGTTTTCAATGCTTCCGCGTACGACCTGCCGTTTTCCAAGTCGGATCCTTGTTGCACCAGCGCCGACCATGAACGCAAAGCATCTTGCCCGAAATCTTCGCGGTGCAGGGATGCGAATGGGGCGCAGTCTTTCAGATTCGTGGCTATCGTGGCGACGATTACCCTGGCGCCCGAGCTGCGAGCGATAGCGATCGTGTCCCGCAGGTTGCTTTCGAAGTTCTCATACACACGCTTCATGAGCGGCGAACGGGCTGGGACCTGCTTGTCAAGAAACATTTCCATCCCGCCCCATTCCCGCTTCTGCGTCCCCACCTTGGTGAGAAGCTGGCCGATGCGGGTCGAGCGAACGAAGATGCTCGTGCGGATGACGGGGAGGCTCATGCCGGAGGACGTAAGTGCAGTGCCGGGACCATAAGGTCCGACGACTTCATTGTTGCCTGAGTAGATGATGAACAAGTCCGGGCGCTGGTTCGCCAACCCCTTGGCGATCGGCAACAGGACATGCGAGTTGATGGCGACGCTGCCCGTATTGACCACTTCGAACTTCATCGAAAGGAAGCGTTCCCGGAGCATCACCTCCAGGTAGCGGCTGAATCCATAGGCGGGATCGGGATCCCCCATGGCCGCGGATTCTCCGAGTACAAAAATTCGGAAGGTTCCCCGCGATTTTTCTGCCGGAATCGCATACGCCTGAGGGGTCTTGATCATGCCCGGAGGAAAAAAGGGAGCAGGGAAGAACAGGTTGTAGCAAGATGCGGGCCGGCCCTGCGCTGTGCACGGGACGGTAAGGTCGGTTGGAAATCCAACGCCAAACAGGCGCAACGCTCCTTCCGCTATGCCGAGTAACAACAAGGGAACGAAGACCGACGTAGCAATGCGTGGCGCCCAGAAGCGCCAGCCACGCACGGGCTCTTCTAGTTCAGCTGAGGTCGTCATTCTTTGCGAATCGGATGCCAGGTCTCCCCACATCTGCCGCGGTATGCATCGCCGGCCCGTGGCCGCCATCGGCTGACGAAACAGGGCTGGATCGGATCTGATTTCGTGGGCCTAACCGCGTCCTCAAACCCCTCGTGAGCCAGCCCTGCATTGTCTCCAAGGTAAAACGTTAAGCAACTTGCGGTGGATAACGTCAGGCCGAGGAAAGCGAAAATCCACACACCCAGTTCAGCATCGATCAATCTCGCCGTAATTCGACTTGCTATGGAGGTTACGCCTTTGGTCCCGTGCATCGGAATTGCCAAAACGACAGCTCACCTCGGCTGGGCCGCTTGCAGCTCTGATTTCAGCTATTTATGAGCAGGAGCGGGAACGGCTTCCCGGGCGGAAAGCGGTCCCGAATCGGGGCTTTCTCCCCACCGAGGGCGCGTTTTGCCCCTTCGCCCCCTTGCCGTCTGCGCCAGCTTGACAGTCCAAGTCTATGTTAATCTTGCACTCACTTCCTTGTGCTGAGCTGGCATCGCGATTGCCGCTCCCCGACCGGAAAGCCGTGGGGGATTCCATCTTTCGCACACGCCGACTGCCGGTCAGCGCAAGTTTGGCAAATCGGATTACGAAACCAGATTCACTCTCGAATATATGGAAGGATCGATCTTCAAGGCAGTGATTGTCGGCGCCGGACCGGCGGGCCTGACCGCCGCCTACGAGTTGTCGAAGCAGCATGCCCCGGTTGTTGTCCTTGAGAGCGACCCCCAATACGTCGGCGGAATCTCTCGCACCGTCAACTATAAGGGCTTCCGCTTCGATATCGGCGGGCACCGCTTCTTCTCCAAGTCGCGCGAGGTTGAAGATCTTTGGACCGAGATTGCCGGCGGCGACATGCTTGATCGTCCCCGGTCGTCGCGCATTTACTATCGTGGCCAGTTCTACACCTATCCTTTGAAACCATTCGAGGCTCTCTCGAAGCTCGGAATTGTCGAGTCGGTGCGCTGCGTTCTCTCGTTTATGGCCGCCCGCCTCCACCCGAAACGCAACCCGAAAACTTTTGAAGATTGGGTTTCCAACCAGTTTGGCGAGCGCTTGTTCCGTATCTTTTTCAAGACCTACACCGAGAAGGTGTGGGGGATGAGCTGCCACGAGATCTCCGCCGATTGGGCGGCGCAGAGGATTAAGGGGCTATCGCTGGCTTCGACCATCAAGCACGCGTTTTTCGGCAACCGAAAACCCAACGACCGCAAGCAGGTTGTGAAGACGCTGATCGCCACGTTCCGATATCCGCGACTGGGACCGGGAATGATGTGGGAGGCGTGCACAGAAAAAGTCCGCAAGTTGGGCGGCGAAGTGCTGCTAGGCCGCAGAGTAGTTGGCTGCCGCTTCGACTCCACCAGCAATCTCTGGGTCGTGACTTTCCGCAATGCCAACGGCGATTTGGAAGAATATCGCGGCGAACACCTGGTCTCGTCCATGCCCATCCGGGAGTTGGTGGCACAGATCGAACCGCAACTTCCCGAAGCCGCCCTCCAGGCCGCGCGCTCGTTGCGGTATCGTGACTTCCTCACGGTCGGACTGATCGTGCATGACCGCAGCCGTTTCACCGACAACTGGATTTACATCCACGATCCCAGTGTGCAAGTTGGCCGCGTGCAAAATTACAAGTCGTGGTCGCCGGAGATGGTGCCCGATGCCGGCTATTGCTCCTATGGGCTGGAATATTTCTGCTTCGAGGGTGATGGACTGTGGACCGCGAGTGACCAGGACCTGATCGAACTGGCCAAGCGGGAAATCCAACAGGTAAATCTCGCTGCCAGTGCGGATGTGGTCGATGGCTGCGTGATCCGGCAGCCCAAGGCATATCCGGTCTATGACGACGCTTACCAGCAGCATGTGAACACGATTCGGAAAGCCTTTGACGAGAACTATCCCACGCTTCACCTGGTTGGCCGCAATGGCATGCATAAGTACAACAATCAGGACCACGCCATGATGACTGCGATGCTTACCGCAAAGAACATCCTGGCGGGCACGCGCAAGTATGACGTTTGGGCGGTGAATCAGGACGCCGAATATCACGAGGCGGGAGAGGGTGGCGCCGAGTCGCTCAGCGTTTTGAGAACGGATCTCCGCGAAGTCCCGGCACGTGTGTCGTGGGCGCCGCCCCGGTCTCCGACGTCAAGGAGCCCCAGACGTTGAGCTGGATTGAGGAGTTGCGTCCACTGCTGCGGTTACGCTGGCTTCAGTTATGCGCCTCGGTCGCACTGCTGACCGGAGTGGGAGTGGTCGCCTTCCAGTTGAAGTTCTCGGTTCTCGATCTCGACATCTGGTGGCATCTCAAAGTTGGCGATTGGATCGTCGAGCATCTGGCCGTTCCTCATACCGGCATCCTGTCGCGCACCGCGGCCAATCGCCCGTGGGTCGCCTACAGTTGGGGCTATGAGGTGTTGCTGTCGCGGGCCTACGCCTGGTTCGGTCTCCTTGGTATTGGCATCTTCGGAACGTTCCTCACCCTGGCGGTCGCATATGCCATTTACTGGATGCTCCGCCGTCTTTCGGGCCGATTCTGGCTGGCGTGTGTGTTGACCGGGGTAGTTTGTTCGGCGTTCCTCTTCAACGGAATGCCAAGGCCTTTCTTCTTTTCCATGGTGCTGTTGTCGGTAACTTTGACTCTCCTTCTGGAGGCGAATCGGAGCGGCCGTGTGCGAGTCCTCTACTGGCTGCCGCCGATTTTTCTGCTCTGGGCCAACCTGCACATTCAGTTCATCTATGGTTTGTTCCTCGTAGGTTTGCTTGTTGCCATATCGCTGGCGCAGCGTCTGGCAAACGCACTCGGGATTGCTCCCGGTTTCCTGCTTCCTCCCACGCTTCCAGCTAAGAATCTAGTGGTTTTGTTCGCTGCCTGCGTACTCGCAACCTTGGTGGGTCCCAACTTCTATCATCCGTATCAAGCGGTTTACGAATATTCGAAAGCGAAGTTTGCTTACTCCGTGATCATCGAGCTACAGCCGCTCACCTTCCGTTGGTATAACGATTACGCGCAACTCCTGCTCACCGCTGCGGGATTCTTTGCCGTGGGATGGCAAAAAAAGCTCGACCCATACAAGCTGGCGTTGCTGACGGTTGCGAGCGTAGTTGGTTATCGCACCATGCGCGACGCCTGGTTCATCTGCATTCCGGCCGCGGCGTGCATCGCGGACTTTCCCGCTTCGGAGGCGGAGTGCGACCGTCCCGAGAGCTGGTTCGAGAAAACTGGAGTGGCGGCGGCCGTCGTCCTGTTGTTGGTGCTCTTCTCTCGTGGCACCAACTTCAACCAACGTGGCTTCGATCGGGCGATCAGTTCCCAATACCCGGTGAACGCGATCAACTTCCTGCGGCGAAATCCGGTGCCCGGGCCGCTCTACAACAATCTCAACTGGGGCGGCTTCCTGATGTGGTACATGCCCGATTACCCCGTGGCGATCGACGGTCGCAACGATCTCTACGGGGACGAACTCGACCGGCTCTTCTTCAATTCCCAGAACGCCGACACATCGTATACCACCGACCCTTATCTCAATGAGGCGGGCGTGTTGCTGTTGGACTCGCAGCTTCCGCTGGCCAAGATACTGACCGTTGATCCGCGCTTCCAGCTCGTTTTCCACGATGAGATCGCGACGGTATACGCGCGGCGCCAGCGATGATTCATACGGTGGAGGAACGGGCGCCTCGCCCGTTCAGCCGGGCGGGGCGCCCGGCTCTCCACATGGAGGTCTGGCCTGTTGAATAGGTCGAACCGTGGTGACCAGGATATGATTCAGCCGGCCACATGCTCAAGCAGTGAGGAAGCCGCGCCATGACGGACCAGACCAATGACGGACCGGACCAATGACTGACCCGACCAACGTTCTCCGCGACCCGCTGGCCGACCCTCCCGCGACGCAATTCGCGCCCGACCGCAGCACTCCGCCCGCTCCCGCTTCCAGCGACGTGTCCCCGCCTTCCTCCCTCGCCTCTTCGGTCAATCCCTGGTGGCGCATCGGGGATTTCGGCGTGCTCGGCCTGTGGATTGTGGTTGTCAGCTTCACCATTCAATATCACGAAAAGTGGGCGGACGAAGCCCAAGCCTGGCTGATTGCGCGCGATCTCGGTCTGCGCACCATCTGGTTTCATGAACTGCGCTACGAAGGATCGCCCGGCCTGTGGCACACGATCCTGTGGCTGGCGCAGCGCGTCTTCCACGCCAGATATGGCGCGATCGGCTACATCGGTGCGGTTTGTGCCACGGCAGGAGTGGCGTTGCTGATCTTCAAAGCACCGTTTCCCCGTACTATCCGCTGGCCGCTCGCGTTCACCTATTTCATGGTCTATCAGTACGCGGTGATCGCGCGGCCGTACACGCTGCTGCCGCTGCTAGCCTTTGCGGCGGCGATCCTGTTTAGGGACATCAAGCATCCAGAGCGCATGACGGTGGTGCTGGTGTTGCTGGCAAACTTGACTCTTCACGGAACGATCATCGCGGGCTGCATCGGGTTGGGCTATCTGCGGGAAGCAATCAAATCCTGGCGCATCCTCGAACGGCCCGTGCGGAATCGCTACCTAATCAGCATCGCCGTGATGGCACTTACGTTTGTGTTTCTCTTAGTCATCCTGATGCCGACCAAGGAGTACGTCGCGGGGCTCGTTCGGGGAAAGGAATTAGCGCAGATGCCTCGACCGACCCCAGCACAGAAACTGGTAGCGGGGGTCTCCGGCGCTTTTCTCGACTATTCAGTGCCCTCGTTCCTCTTCATTGCGCTTGCTGGAGCATGGTGCTTCCTGCGCGGAAGATTACTGACCTTCGCGTTGCCAGTCGCACTAACTACCTTATTGTACGCAGCTGTCCATGGGCTTGCCCACCACCATGGAACCATCTTCGTTGCTGCGATTACTGGCCTCTGGATCGCCTGGCCCGACCCAGAAGAGAAAAATGCATCTAACAAGCGCGAGCGCTGGGCACTGCAGGGAATGACGGCGTTATTGCTGTGCCTTTGTGCCGTCAATATCTGGGATTCGGCGGTAGTCATCCGCCGCGAATACCTCTATCCCTATAGTGGCGCCGAAGATGCGGCAAAATATCTGAAGTCAGTAGGAGCCGACCGTGGACCCATATTCGGGTTCACGTATGGCATGGCTGGAGTGCAAGCCTATTTCGATCACAACATCCTCGCGAACATCCCCACGACTTACTCTCATCATGGCCTACCCGTCGCCGGCGAGCGGCTTGATGTTGACGAACTGGAGCGGGTTAACCCTGATTATGTGGTTATGTACTCGAATGTCCCACAGGTGACGCTGGATGTCGACGGTCCGGTTTATGCTTCCCTGGGCTACGAGATGGTCCACTTCTCGGACGGGTACTATTTTTACAAAAGCGCTGTGTATGAAAGGGAGGCGTACCTCATCTTCCACCGCACCCGCCCCGGGCCAGCAAGGTAGTGAGATAAAAGTCGTCACGGGTGAACCCGGAATGAAGAACTATGGTCTGGTCAGTACGACCGCCACATCGTCGCGATACGCCACTTTGAACCGAGGCAGCGTACTCAGCGCCTGCCCCATCAACGAGTTCCGCTGCAACAACAGCGTGCCAGCTTGGGCCAATGCAGGATAGGACTGGTAAGGCACGTCCGCGTTCATCACCTTCGAATACTGGACGATGAAATCGTCGTCGTACAAGCCGACCCGGCCGTCGATAGCCACGGGATATTCCGGCAAATACCAGGTCAGGAACCCTCCCCATTCATAGGAGTTGAACAAGGGCTGCGGAAGCTGATGTTCGCGAATGTAATTGCAGGCGGCAACGGGATAGGTTTGAGCGGTCTTGGCCACCAGCTCTTCGTGGCTGCGGGGAATTTCAAATGCCGCCGCGAGGAACAAAATCGTGAGCGACAATCCGCCCGCAATCAGCACATGCTGGTTCCAGGTGCGCTTATGGTCCGCGTCTGCAGTTCCGCCCCTATCGCGGACTGCCTCGGCGATCACCGCAATCGCTGCGAGTGCGGCGAGCCAGGCGTCGCGTTCCGCATGGAACGAGAGCATCGCGCAGCCGATCATAAGCAAAATCTGGAACGGGTCGTGCGAACGGCGCAGACCGAGCGCCAGAAACGCTCCCATCGTCAGCAGCAGCAGAACATAATCCTGCGGCTGGCGAAAGCTCATGGCGCGATGATCCGGGAAGTAACGGTTTGCCGCGCTGGTGACACTCGCGAAAAAAGCTCCGTAGAGGTGATAGGAATACGGCGTAATCAAGGTGGCGATCCCAC
>Ga0209517_10001276_pt1 | contig 38801 bp, 30 predicted proteins | sample PeaSoiMetSII2010_FD_187695 | JGI IMG/M metagenome (GOLD analysis project Ga0209517, IMG submission 187695) | Peat soil microbial communities from Weissenstadt, Germany - SII-2010 (SPAdes) (version 2) | ecosystem: Environmental > Terrestrial > Soil > Wetlands > Peat | place: Germany...
CAACGGCCTTCTGAAAAGCCAGCTTTGATGGATAAGAGGTTAGACCGATAGGGAGGTCAACTTTCCCTCACAAATGTGCGGAACTGCGAAGGTGAGGTTAAGTTAATGCTTATGGGGCGTTGCCCCCGGCTACTCATGTCCAGCCCCTGCAGGGCTGGGCCCTCGACCAGTGGCTGTCCATCAGGGGCGGCCTTACCGGCGAAAGCTCACGGAGCGGGGCCTCGCGCGTCTAAACAAAACGAGCACCTGATACGTATAACCTATAAGCAACGCGTGACAAAAAAGGAGAATGTGTTTATGAAGTCAAGCCGCTGGCTCCCCATGAGTATTCTGATCGTCGCTGTCTTGTCTTTGTACGTCCCCGTGGCTGCCCGCGCCGCGGAGGGGCATTTTGCGCGCACTTTGCAGGTCTCCGGCCCGGTCGATCTCGAGGTCCAGACGGGCTCGGGAACCGTCGAGGTGCGCACCGGTGACAACTCGAGCGTGCGCATCAACGGCACAGTCCGGTCGTCAGGAGGCTGGTTCGATAGCTCGGATGCGGAAAGCAAAGTCCGCTACATAGAAGCTCACCCGCCCATCGAGCAGCACGGCAATCTCATCAAGATCGGCCGTTTTGACGATCACGAAATGGACCACAACGTTTCCATAAGCTACGAGATCGTGGTGCCCACTGAGACACGCCTGCGCTCCAACACCGGCTCCGGGGAACAGAGTGTAAACGGCTTGCGCGGCCCCGTGGATGCGTCCTCCGGCTCCGGCCACCTTCGGCTGACCAATATCGGAGATGCGGTCAGGGCTTCAACCGGCTCCGGCCACATTACCGTGGATGGAGTGAAAGGGGAAGTGCACGCCTCGACCGGGAGCGGCCAGATTCAAGCCACAGGCGTGGCGGGCGGCCTGCACGCTTCGACGGGCAGCGGCAGCGTCACGCTGCGGCAGACGGCGCCAGGCGATGTGGAGGTGAACACCGGCTCCGGTACGCTCGAACTCGAAGGCGTTCACGGGCATGTGCGCGCCGAGACCGCCAGCGGAAACATCCTGGTGGAGGGTGAAGGCCGGGATTCGTGGCGGCTCTCGACCGCTTCCGGCAATGTCACGGTGCGCCTGCCCAGCCAACAGGGATTTACGCTCCGGGCCCACACGGTCTCCGGCGGCATTCACACTGACCGAGAGATGACCGTGCAAGGAACGTTGAGCAAGCATGAACTGGAAGGTAAAGTCGGCGATGGCGCGTTCCTGCTGGACGTGAGCACCGTCTCGGGCAATATCCGGGTCGAGTAACCCACCCCTGTCAGTGGCCGGCACCGCAGTCGAATCGTGGCGCGGGCGTCTCGCCCACCGCTGGACCCGGGCGGTGTCGGGGTGGGGCTTGCCCTACCCTCGTCAGGGCCAGCAAAAATGCGGGGACGGCAAGCCGTCCCCCTAACCCCGGGGCGATTGATTTGCACGCTGCGCTCATGGTAACTTGGCTTAGGTGAGGCAAGGGCTTCCCTCCCAAGTGAGACAAGGTGCAACCGCCATGGCCGCGTTCCATTCTTCGTTTCGCGTCAGGATTGCCAGGGCAGCTATGCTGCTTTGCTTGGCGTTCGCGCTGCCGCTCGTGAGTCCCGCAGACCAGACCGTGACGCTCAAAGGCCGAATCTTAACCAGGGACGGGCAGCCGATTTCGACGGGTGTGGAGGTTTCTCTGGTATCAGAGGAAGGCAGCGTGGTGGGGAGGCGCCCCACGGATGCATTTGGCAACTATGTTTTCGAGGGCCTCGCTACCGGCGAGTATCACCTGAACGTAAGTGCGGACAAATTCCAGGCCTACCAACAGGACATAAACCTCGATTTCCGCGGACAAACCTACTCCGTCGACGTTTACCTGACTCCCGCCGGCAAGCCCCGGGCCAACGCGCCGCCGGCAGTCACGGATGAGGCGGCGCCAGGGGCCGCCCATAAAGAGTTCGAGAAGGGCAAGCGCGCTTTGGACCAGAACAAAGCGCCGGAAGCTCGCCGCCACCTCGAGAGGGCAGTGGCTGAATACCCATGCTACGCGCGGGCGCAAACCTCTCTGGCCGAAGTCGATCTACACGACCACAGGCCGGGAGACGCCGAGGCTTGCTTCAAGAAAGCCATTCAGTGCGACGGAAGCTTTCTGGATCCTTTCTCCGAGCTGGCTGAGCTCTACATCGTCCAGAAGAAGTTTGCGCAAAGCGAGGCGATCTTGAACCAGGGGCTGCGCCTCTCGCCCCAGGCTTGGCTATTCCATTATGAAATGGGACAAGCCCACTACGGGCTCCAAAAGTATACAGATTCCCTCGAAGACTACCTTCTGGCACAGTCCCTGCATCCGGAGATGCCGGCGAAGTTCCACATCAAACTCGCCAGCGCCTACATGAGGACTGGAGCCAACTCGAATGCTCTGGCGGAATTCCAAACCTATCTTCGCCTTGACCCCAACGGCGAGTACGCCGCCCCCGCGCGTGAGATTTCCGGGCGGATGCTCCACGACGGCATCACGCCCGCCGCGTCACCTGCCGGCAACCCTGCCACTAAGCCTTGAGGCGGAGCAGAGCCGAACGCGGGGAGTGGGGCCTGGTCCGGGGTTTCACCCCATAGGCGCTAAGTTAGGAACTGATTTCAACTATCTGCGGCTCCGTTTGATGTCCCGCGAAGCGGTACACCGTGAGTAGCCGTGGGTGAAACCCACGGAAAGGAAGGCCTACTCCTGTCCCGGCCCTGGAGGGGCCGACCTTCCATGGGTCAACCCCGTTGGGGTTGGGGAGATTAGGTGCGCTGGGCTATCCGCAGGTTAAAACCTGCGGCTACTCACAGTTGGCCCCTCTCGGGGCCATTTGGTCGAGACCTATCGTGGTGCCTATGGGGTTTCATCCCCGGTTGCTCAATTTGTTCCACTTCGGGGGCACGGGCTTCCCGCCTAGCCGATCATCCCCGTTGTAATCGGGTACAGAAGGTTTGGAGGCAGCCTCTAGCTTAAGCAATAGGCAAGAATACCCGCGCCACCTCGAAGCCCTCAAATTGACACAGCTCAAAATAAAGCTTGACATTTTGTCACTCTGGGGCTAAAACCTTAGCCGCAACGATTGGACTTGCTCCTGACTTGATGAGCCGGTGCGGAACTTCTGCAGCCCTCCAAAACGAATTATCAATCCAAGAGCGAGAGCGCTAGCTCCCTTTGTACGACTTGACGGCCGCTGCTGGCCGTTTGCGAAAGAGGCGTCGGATCCGGGTGTATCAGGAGGTTATTGGATGGAAAGTTCAACTCGACGTCGTGAGTGGAAACGTGCGCTTTTTTCTTGGGCGGGTGGAGTTCGAGAGGCCACCTTGCTTGTGTCAGTCGTCTTGCTTGTTTTGCCCCTTGCCGCTCTGGCGCAAGACACCGCCACCATCATTGGCACGGTAACGGACTCGACCGGCGCCGTGGTGCCGGGGGCCAAAGTTACCGTCTCCAATCCTAACCGAGGATTCGTGCGCGATGTAGCGTCGAACACATCCGGAGAGTATTCCGCGGCTCGAATCCCGATCGGCGACTACGTTGTCACCACCGAGGCGACGGGATTCGAAAAACTTGTGCGCTCAGGGATTACCCTGGAAGCAGGCCAAACCCAGCGCGTTGATATGGCCTTAAAGGTTGGGCAGGTGACCCAAGAAGTCGAGGTTGTCGGAAACGTGGCGAAAGTCGAAACCGAGAGTGCTGCACTCTCCGACGTCGTTACCTCGAAACAAATCGACAACTTGGCTCTCAATGGCGAGAACGTCTTCGGGCTCGAGTTTCTCGTGCCGGGCGCTGCTATCTCTGACGGCCAGGGAAGCGCCTTGCAACTGGGGCACCCGGCACTGGATTCCATCGCGGAATTCCGCGTTTCCTCTTCCAATTACGGCGCGGACGTAGGCCAGCACGCGGGCGCGCTGATCGAAATGGTGACCAAAGGCGGCACCAAGGACTTCCACGGCCGCCATGCAACTCGGTCACGCGGGCGGCGAAGTATCCGTTTCCTTCAACGGCAACCGCAACGAATATAGCCAGATCGAATACGACGGCGGCAACAACGCCCAGGAAAGCTCCCAGGCGAGCGGCGGCGCAGTTACTCCAGGCGTCGAAACCATCGCCGAATTCCGCGTTTCAACCTCGAACTACGGCGCGGATGTCGGCCAGCACGCTGGAGCGCTGATCGAGATGGTGACCAAGGGTGGCACGAAGGACTTCCACGGGAGCGCTCACGAATATAACCGCAACCAGGCTTTCGATGCCAACCCCTTCTTCACCAACCGGCAAATCAGTCCTGAAGGCGGGAATGCCCCCAAGAGCCCTCTCCAATGGAACATCTTCGGTGGCACCATCGGCGGGCCCTTCTACATTCCCAAAGTCTACAACACCAGCAAGACCAAAACGTTCTTCTTCTTTTCAGAAGAGCGTGCCTTGTACCGCGCCGCCACCACAGTTGGCGGATCCGTACCCACGGCTTTGATGCGAACCGGTGACTTCAGCCAGTGCGACAAGAATTCTGGAAATTACCTGGGCGCACAATACCCGAACATCTTCGGCGCAGGGTATTGCGTTCTGCCGACAGTCAATGGCGTGCAGGTGGACAAAGTCACCCCCGTGAACAATAACGGGGCTGACTGGCTGAATGCTTACGTTCCCCTGCCCAACAATGGACCAGTGGGATACATTGGCGCGCACAAGGTACCGACCAATTTCAGCGACACGGTCGCCCGCGTTGACCAGAACATTAGCGACAAGGCTTCGCTGTTCGTGCGCTTCTCGAGCGATACCTGGACCAAGGAGACCGTCCCAGCGCTCTGGTCGGGATCAAGCTACGACACAACTGCCTCTAACTACATCGTTCCCGCCCGGCAGGCCGTGGCCCATTTCAACTACAATTTCAAGCCCACCCTCATGAACGAATTCATCATGAGCTACACAGATACCCCGCACACGATCTCTACGTTGCCGGGTCCCGGGAGTATCGCCAAATCGAACACGAAGCCTTCTGACTGGGATGCCAGCGTATTCTTCCCTGCCAATGCAGGAGTTAAGTTGCTGCCATCACTGAACGTCGGCGGCGGCGTGCCCTTTAGCTGGGGAGTTGACCAGGGCAACTACCGCGGCCCCTACGATGCCGAGCCTGTCTACACTTATCGCGACAATGTGGCCTTGCTGCACGGGAGGCACACCCTCAAGTTCGGGTTCTTCCTGGAGAAGTTCCAGTTGACCGAGCAGTTCGGCACCGAGGTGCAAGGTATTTACAATTTCACGAATTCCGGCCCCCTCACCACGGGTAACGGGCTGGCGGACATGTTCCTGGGCCGGATTAACTCCTACACGGAAGGAACCTTTAACAACCACGGTGACTACACCGGCGGTTACGGCGTGGGACACTGGCGACGTACGGACTTCGAGCCTTACTTCCAGGACGACTGGAAGGTCAACCACAGGCTGACAATCAACTACGGTGTGCGTTACTACTACCTGATTCCGCCCCATGACGTGACGCATCCGACGGTCGATTCGGGCTTTGAGCCGTCCCTCTACAACCCGGCTCTGGCCTCGGTGCTCGGCTCTGATGGACTCCTGCACAAGAACCCGGCTACCGGCCAAATCTACGACTTCTCAGGCTTCGGCAACGGGCTGGTGGAATGCGGCGTAGGCCCGATCTCGAAGGGCTGCCAGGTGCCATACAAGGAGAATATCGGTCCCCGCATCGGGTTTGCCTATGATCCAACGGGTAGCGGCAAGACGGCGATCCGTGGCGGATTCGGCATTTACTACGAGCCTGGAAACGGTAACGACGCCAACGTCATCGGGCTCGAGGGCAATGCCCCCACCACTCTGGGCCCAACCAGGTACAACATCGACGGCTACAATTTCTCGTCCGGCGGCTTCGCCGGTGTGAGCCCGGCCGGCATCCAGTCGATTCCCTATTATCAGAAGAACCCCGCCGTCAGCCAGTACAACCTGGACGTGCAGCATGAGTTTCGGGGAGGTAACATCCTCTCTGTGGCTTACGTCGGCACTCAGGGGCGGCATCTGGATTCCAATCGGAACCTGAATCAGATTCCCATCCCCGTCGTGAAGACCATGACCGTTCCCGCCTTGGCTGGAACGTCAGGTTGTGATTCCAACGGCGTCTGCAACGTGCAGGATGTCCTTATCCACAACAACGCAATCCCCGATTATTTCCGCTACTACCAGGGTTTTAGCAACATCCGGCAAAAGCAGTTTACCGCCGTGTCTAGCTATAACGCCCTGCAAGCCAACTTCCGGCACACCACCGGCTACGGCTTGACCTTCCAAGCTGCTTACACTTGGGCACACATGATCGACAACTCCACTTCTGCTTATCAATTCACTTCAGTGGATGAGAACTACGACATGAATAGGTGGAAGGGAACCTCCGACCTCAATCGTACCCAGGTCCTGATGTTGAACTACATCTACGCGTTGCCATTCTTTAAGCACTCCTCCAATGCTATCGCCAAACAGGCTCTCGGGGGATGGCAGATCAGTGGCATCACTGCCATGTTTACGGGCGAACCGGTCGGCCCCATGAACGGCACTTGGAACGGCAGTATCTGTGGTGTTGCAGGATTGTCGTCTGGCATCGGCGGCGAGGTCATGTGCAATACGAATGGCCCGCTCAAGATCCACAAGAGCACCTACAACGATCCGACATTCGGTCCCATGGTAAGGTGGTTCGATCCCTCCGTCCTGTCGCAGCCTACCCTGGACCAATTTTATGCCAACGGGCAGCCAGGGATGTTCGGCTACACGGGACGCAATATGCTAACCGGTCCCGGCCGCAACAACTTCGACCTCGCCCTCTTCAAGGATTTTCAAATACCTTGGTTCAAAGGCGAGCATTCCGCGCTTCAGTTCCGGCTGGAAACGTTCAACTCCTTCAACCATACGCAGTGGCTAGGGCTCTACATCGGCTGCAACGGCAATCCCAATGCAGACGGCAGTCCGGCCTTTGGCCGCTCCTGCGGTGGAGATCAATTCAACGCAGGCAATGGCGAAGTGGCCGGCACTTGGGATCCGCGTCAGGTCCAACTGGGAATGAAGTTCACCTTCTAGTTTGACGTATAGATTGTTCGACTGTATTTGGGCCCTGGCTGCATCAAAAGGCAGCCAGGGCCTTTTTCTTTTGACCTGCGTAGCGCGGGCGTCTCGCCCGCGTTACACGACCCGTAGGGGCACCCCTTGTGGGTGCCCAGCGTGGCCACAAAGGCCGTCCCTACTGGTGTCCTGGCCCGCTTTGACGTTTGACAATGCCCTCCGGCCCCCTTTGGGGGAGAGGGTGGCGAGCGTAGCGAGCCGGGTGAGGGGGTCGCCAGATACTGTGAATGTCGAGAATTATGCGGGCACAATCCTCATACTCAGTTGTAGAGATAAGTGGTGTTGATTTTTCAGGTGGAAGGGCGGGGCTTCAGCCCCGCCGGTCGCGCCCGGACGGTACGTCGGGGCTTTAGCCCCTGCAACAATTGCGGCTTCAGGGCCTAAAGGCCCGTTCAAGGGACGAACCTAAGGCGGCGGGGCCAAAGCCCCGCCCTTCGCGAAGAGGTTTATAGATACGCCATTCATCTATCCAGTACCAGCTAACATTGCTGCCGGAGACCCGGAATGTTACACTCCACTTTCCGGGGCTCCTCGAAGCGGAGCGGGATCAGCGGAGGAGTTTCCAGGGGCCTCTGGCCCACCCGAGGCAATGAAAATCAGCGTCGTCGTCCCCGCGAAAGCAGGGACCCACTGTCAGTAAAATGGATTCCCGCTTTCGCGGGAATGACAAAGAGAGCGCAATTTTCAGGAGAGGCACATCATGCCCTCGCGAGTTCCCCTCGCCCGACCAAGTGCGGTCATTCTGATGCTGGTGGCACTCGGCGCTCCCAGCGTGATTTTGGCCCAGGGCCAACACAGGCCTCCGTCGGAACTGGGCGGATCGACCCAGAACACCGTCACCCTCGGCGGGTGGATCCAAGCCGACTATGGCGGCAGCGTCACGAACGGCGTAATCGTTCACCTGGAAACCACCGAGGGCATGAACTGCGGCGACCAGCCTGTGAATACCGCCGGGTATTTTGAATATGTCGGTCTGGCCAGAACCTCTTATCATCTGACCGTGACCGCCCCGGGCTTCCAAGTCTACCGTCAGGATCTGAGTCTCGGCACCGTCGGCGATAAGCTGGTGGTCAACATCCACCTTCTCCCTGGTTCTACGACGAAATCGCTTCCGCCTCCCGCCTCCGCTTCATTCACGGATAACAATGCACCCAAGAAAGCACGCAAAGAGTACGAAAAAGGATCGGCAGCACTGCGGAATAACAACCTTGCCGAGGCTGAATCCCACCTTGGCAAAGCGGTCGCAGAGTACCCTTGTTACGTACGCGCCCAAGCAGATCTGGCACTGGTCCTGAACCAGAAACAGCAATTCCCGGCCACTGAAGCGGCGCTCAAGAAGGCCATGGAATGTGACCCCGACTACCTGGACACGTACAACGAACTTGGCCAGCTCTACTACAACCAGAAAAAGTACCAGGAGAGCAAAACCGTCCTTCAGGAAGGCCTGCGACGATCTCCCCAGTCCTGGCAGTTCTACTTTCAATTAGGCGCGGACGAATATCACCTGGGTCAATTCGCAGACGCTGAGCAGGAATTCTTAAAGGCCCAGTCGCTCAATAAATCACTTCCGGCGGAAGTTCATGTGAGGTTGGCCGACGTCTACCTGAAGCAAAGCGCCTATGGCAAGGCCTACGCCGAAATGCTGGCCTACGTGCGCGCTGAGCCCAACGGCGCCTATGCGGCGAAAGTCCGCAGCCTGATGAATCAAATGGAATCCAATCGAGTTGTCCCGTCGGCCCAGCCTGCCTCAGCACAATCTTCCCACCCGTGAGAAGCAGTCTGAGCCTATCATGATCGTGGAAGGAGCTGTGAGCTTTGAATAGAGCTTTCCCGGCGGGCATTGCCGCTCTGCTGCTCGCCCTTGCTTGTTGCGCGGATATCCCCTGCCAGCAATCTCCGCCCGATCCCAAGGCAATCTTCGAGCAGGCTCAGCGCGCGCTGGAGTCTCGCGATTACACTGCGGCAGAGCAGGGATTCCGTGCGGTCCTTAAAATCGACCCGCACTCCGCGGCGGCCTATTCCAACCTTGGCGTAGTGTACATGCGCAGGAACGAATACGCACGAGCCGTCGAGGCTTTCGCGAACGCCAAGCGCCTCGCACCCCAGGTCACGGGACTTGACCTCAACCTCGGCCTCGCCTATTACCATCAAAACGATTTTGCCAAAGCCATTCCCCATTTCGCCCTGGTCGTCGGCTCCTATTCCCGCCACCTCCAGGCGCGATATCTGCTCGGAATGTGCTACTTTCTCACCAACGATTTTGAGCACGCGGTCGCAACGCTCGAACCGATTCGTGACAGCCAAAAGACGAATCTGGATTTCTTATATGTGCTTGGCATCGCATACCAGAAGCTCGGGCGCACAGAGGATGCCAAGCAAACCTTTGAGCAATTGGTGCGCGTGGGCGGTGACTCGGCGGAACTGCACCTGCTGATGGGGAAGGCGCACCTCGACCTCTCCCAAATCTCTCTCGCGCAAGCTGAGCTTGAGAAAGCCGTAGCCCTTGATCCCAATCTGCACTTTGCCCACTACAATCTGGGTGTGGTCTACCAGAAACAGGGCAAGCTGGCTCTGGCGGCGGACCAATACAAACTGGAAATGTCGCTCACTCCTGACGACGCGGCGAGCGCCGAGAACCTGGGCCTGATATACCTTGAACAAGGCGATCCGGATCACGCGCTCGAAAGCTTCCGGCAAGCGCTCAAAACCGATCCCAAGCTGCCCAAGTCGTGGGATGGGATGGGCAAGGTTTATCTGCGCAAGGACCTGCCGGAACAGGCCATACCCTGCTTCCAGCGCGCCCTGAACCTCGCACCCGACAGCGCGAAAATGCACTTCCAATTGGGCCAGGCTTACCTGAAACTAGGCCAGCAAGAGAAAGCCCGGAAGGAAATCAGCGAGGCAGGACGTTTGCAGGCTGAAGCTCGGAAGAAGTTTGAAGAAACCGTCTCCGGGAAGTTGCCTCCCCCTCAAGCTGCCGCAGGAAGGCCCTGAACAGAGCGGCGCTTCAGGGCCGCAGCGAATCGGCGGCCAGCTTCCAGAACAGAATGCACCCACCACGGGCGACCTCTCCCCGACGGAGAGGGCCGCCAACGATGGTTGATTAAGCCCTCTCCCTTGGGGAGAGGGTGGCGAGAGTAGCGAGCCGGGTGAGGGGTTTCTTCCCATTGGGCCTCGCAACTTCGGAATTCGGGTTTAACGCCTACGTCTCCCACCTTAGCTGAGGAGGGGCAGGGGGTGCCAGCACCACGACGCGACCGACCACCCCCTACCCCCTCCTTAGCTGAGGAGGGGAGTCATTTTCACTGCTTTAATATCTCGTCGATGGTCACGATATCCGCCAGCCCAGAGCAGCCATAGATTGCCGGGAGAATGCGATCCGGCGGGTGGATGCGTCGCAATTGCGCAACTTTCTCCGTACCGGCCCGATAGGCTGGAAGATACATTCGGCCCAGCAACGGATGTCGACCCCATGCGCCGGAGAGCTTGTCGGCGCGCTCTTCAGTGACCAGGAAATCACGTCGGAGTTGGGCAGCCACTTTCTCGCGCTCGACTCCTTCGCCCCAGGTCAGGTAGGAAGATTGATTCTTGGCATCGTCCTGGAGTAGCGCCAGCAACACGCCGATCTGCAAATCCTCGTCGGGCAGTTGCTCGATTTCAGTCACGCCATGGGCGATGAGAATCGCGTTGTTCGCGATTCCCTCGTAGAGGGTGCCGGAGCGGGAGTTCATGGTCGGCACCGTGACTTCGAAGCCGGCCTTCCCGCGCACATAGAGATTCTGCAAGTAGGCAAACGTAGTGACGTGCCCGGGCACGACTTCGTGACTCACCAATTGTTCGAACTCCGGCACCGACATCTTGAGCGAAGCGTTAATCTCGTAGGTGGCTTCGTACTTCGGCCTGCCATCCGCTTCCCGCGCTCGCCCCAGGTAGTTCATCGAGCCCGAAAACCACGCGTCCTTGATGGGCAGGAATTCAATATTGGCGCGAGGCACAGGCAGGAGATCCGGCGGAAGATGCGGAAGCAAGTTGAGCGCGCTCAGGCGGTCAAAGTGGGCAATCATGGCGGCGCCGAGGGCGCGGACAGAAGCCATCGGAACCGACCGGTCCCGTCGCCACGCATCGACCGCCTCGAGCAGGCTGGCTGAACCCGAGGCCGCGTAACCCGCCCGGCCTAACAACTCCGCCACACGGTCGCGCTTGGCTTCGGGGTGCGAGGCTTCGGGCGGCCGGCCGGTCGAGGCCTCAACAGATCGGACGTAGGGAACCGGCTCGCCTTTCCCCAGCACTTCCATGGCAAGATCCCACATGGTCTCAAGACAAAGCGCCAGGCTCGCGAGATACTCGCCGCGCGGGCCGCCTATCTTCCCTGCCTCATCTCGAACACCGGCGATGGCTTGGGGAATATCCACCTCACGGAGATACTCCTCGACAGCCTGTCGATCCACCGTCTTGCTCGCCACCCCGCCGCTCGCCCGCACCCGCGCCGCCGCCGGTGCCTTGTAGGCCGCCGGCAACGGCTCATCCGAGAACCACGAGTCCGCAATGAACCGTCCCGTTCCCGACGCACACATGACATCGCCACCCCAGAGCGTGTCGGTGCCGAGAACTGCGTCTGCGACCAATCGTCCTATCGCGTCCATGGATCCCTCCTCCAACTGAGGCGCAGACATACAAACCAATGTCTGCGCAACGCGTGGCGCTACCTGCTCCTGGTAGATTTCGGTCGCGGGGATTCGCTCTGCGGCAGCCGCCACCACCCCGCCGATTTTTCCAACTCCATTGCGTTGCGGGCGCAGATTACTCACCGCACGTTCGCACGCCTCCAGTTCTTCTCCGAGGCCAAGATGGAATACTGCCTCTTGAGACCGAAGTGCGAGCAGCATGAGGAAGCTGGCACACGCCACTTGGAGGTCAGCTTCGCTCCGGCTCTGCTCTATATCAGAGGTTATGGCCGCTGAAGAGAGCGTTGCATGTATGCTGGAGTTCGGTAAAGCGTAATTGGGCAAATAGAACTGCTGGTACACGCCGCCGAGTTTGTGAACCATTGCGGCTATGTCGAGGTCCCATGATGGATTCAAGCGCTTTGTACCGCACTTCGCGCACCGATCAATTTCGAATTCTGGCTTTACGTCCTTATACCGTTTCCGAATCTCGGCAACTGTGTTTGTGGGCCCCACGGCGGCGTCAAAATCGGACTCACTCACTACTTTGAGCGCAGCCTCTAACATCCGGTGCTCTTGCACGGCACCATAGAGTACGAACCTGTCAACCATCGTAGGGTTCAGAACCAGGTAGGCGAGAGTTACGCTTCGCTCAAACAAGCTCCGTGTAATTTTTGTAGCTCCGCCGCCATACCCATTAACTGCCAAAAAGATGGCCTCGAGAAAATCGTGCCGGCACGCGTGGCCGAGCCCAAAGCAAATATCCTCAACTTGGTCCATTGGAGCCGGTCGGTTCCCAAGATACTTGTTCGCGAGCTCGATCAACTCGACGAAGGTCGGCATAAACTTCGGATTTCTCTCGAAGAATGATTTTGCCTCTAGCGTCTCGCCAAATTCGAAATCTAACGTACTCTGTACCTCCTCTCTTTCTGTCCCCCTCGATCCGCTTCTACGTAGAAGACGATATTACAGCTAGCCTTTTCCCTAGCCGTTATCGTTACCGTGCCGTATTCTATCGCGGTGTCGAAACTGCGGCGTCCTTTTCTTTATGATCGGTGTTTCATTGTCGCCGTGCGCAGGCCCAGGCGGTGAGAGCAGTCGCAGCCCCAAGGGGGCGCACCAGCAAAGCCCAGGGCAACGCCCTGGGTCGGCGAACCCCCACCAATCTTCTTCACAAGCCCTGAAGGGGCGACACAACCCCCTTCAATCCCACACTTGCCGCTCGTCGTAGGCGATCCCGTGAGCTTCCAGCAACTTTCGGAATTCGTCTTGGAAGCTGACCACACGGTGATGGTTTTCCTGTTGCGCGATGTATTCCACGACCTCTTCCACGTCCGCCGCGCTCACCGAAAACCCGCCATACCCGTTCTGCCAATGGAAGTTCGCGAAGGCGCGCCCTTGCGTCTTGACCCACTTCGAGGAACTCGTTTTTACCTCCTCAACAATTTTCGCCAGAGAGAAGTTCTTTGAAAGTCGAAAGAGCGCATGAACATGGTCGCTCATGCCACCCACCTTGAGGGCCGGCGAGTCCTGGTTCTTAAAAACCGCGGCCAAGTAAGCGTGCAAGTGTTCTCGCAGCGGCGACAATAACATCGGGTCACGATGCTTGGTGCTGAAGATTAGGTGCACGTAGAGTTGGGATAGGGATTGCGGCATGGCGAAACACCTGTATCGCCCTTTCAGGGCTGAAGGCTGAAATCTGGGATGCTATCTCGTCCCAGGCCGTTGGCCTGGGCTCTGTTAGTTCGCCCCTTTGGGGCTCAAAGCGCAGGCCCAGGCGGTGAGAGCAGTCGAAGCCCCAAGGGGGCGCACCAGCAAAGCCCAGGGCAACGCCCTGGGTCGGCGAACCCCCACCAATCTTCTTCGCAAGCCCTGAAGGGGCGGCCCAACCCCCTTCAATCCCATACGTACCGCTCGTCGTAGGCGAACGAAAAGGTCGAGTACATTCACCTTAGTCCAGTGAGGGCCTCAACGGTCGTAAACTTCTCTACGATGAGCAACGCGGGTTACGGTGACGAGTTTGGCAGCATCATCCAAAACGTATACGACGCGCCAGTCGCCAACCCGAATGCGCCAGGAGTCCCTGAACCCTTTGAGTTTTTTCGATCCCACCGGCCTGGGAAAGCGCCACAATCTTCCGGTCGATTCGCTCAAACAGAGGATCATCGATCGAATCGAATTCTTACTGCGCAGAGGCCGTGATTTCCAGCGAATACTTAAGCACGGGGACGGCCATGTTTCATACGGTTAGCCCGGTATTCCTGGTAAGGGATGCTCTTCTCCTTGCGGCGTGACTCGGAAACGAGGCCATCCCAGAGATCCTCCCACAGACGCGCGTGCTTCTTGAGGTCAATAAGCACTGCCGTCTTGCGCCCCTTGTCGTCGGTGACGAACTGGATTCCAGTCATGGCTTCCCTCTCCCTAGGCCCTATTCTAGCGCAACTCACGCGGGAACACAGCTTCTTCCCCTCCTCCGGCCTCTTCCGGGGGCTGGCGCAGAGCGAAGCTCTGCGGTCTCCGGGATCGCGACGGATTTCTCCACACTGCGTCATTATCTTTCATGCACAGTAATTCACAATGATCATATGGACGAGGGTGTCGCCTCTCTAAGGGGTGTAACCCGTCGGCTCCACCCGCAGGAGCTGGGGAAGCGCGTCGAAGTGGCGGTCGCGGTCGTACAAGGAGAGCGAATGTTGAAGAACGAGCGCCGCAATCCACATATCGTTGGTCGGGATGGGGGTTCCCTGCTTCCGCAGTTGCCGGTAGACCGAGGCGTAATGGTAGGTTGTCTGGTCGTCGGCGTAAAGGACGCCGACTCCAGGTTTCAAGAGAAACCGCCGCAGCACCGCTTCGTTCCGGGGTCCCTGGCTCCCCACGGCAAATCCCGCCCGCAACTCGCCCACCACTACGAACGGCAGCCAGATCGCGTCGGCCGCCTCAACAATCTCCAACGCCCGAGGGTTGCCGCGACACAGATCGGCGTAGCGATTGGTGTCGAGCGCGAGCCTCACCGCCACAACTCCGCCTCGATCGCTTCATGCGCCGCCCGGGCGCGGCGAAAGGCGCGGTCTTCCCGCCAGGTTCCCGCAATATCGTGGAGGTCGCGCTGTCGCACAGGGCGTCCGTTGAGGCCGGCCCCACGGGCCATGGCTTCAATGGCCACTTCGTTGAGGCTCTTGCCCTGCTCACGTGCCGAGCGACGCAGAACGGCGTCGAGGGCGTTTGAAACTTTTCGGACCGTGTACTGCATGCACAAATTGTAGGCAATGTAGGCATAAAATGCAAGCGCCCGAAATTCGGTCCTGTCTCACATCCCTGCGAAACCCTCCGTTCCGTGCGCACGAATTTGATCGTTCCATCGCGAGGGCGAAAAGACGCGGACCACAAAAGCAGTGGTCCGCGCTACCCGCTGGCGGATGTTTTCCTCAGCGAACTGAACCATACATACAGACACAGGCCAACAAACAGCAGGGCGGAAGCGCTTTGCGAAAACGCATCGTGCGCGTAGAAAGGCGTCTGGATCCACTCTTCCTTGAAGTGTGGCAGCACACGCAGCGCCGCCCCTATCACACCGCCCAGTGCGCCGCCCGCCATCAAGCCGCCGGCAATGATGATGCCGCGCTCGCGGATGGTTTTGCCGTGTTCGCCGCCGGCCTTCTCCCCGCGCTTGTTCACCAGATGCGAGAGAAATCCGCCGACTAAGATCGGTGTAGTGAGTTGCAGCGGCAGATAGACTCCCAGCGCGAAGACCATGGAAGAGAGGCCGAACATCTCCACGACCACAGTGACCATGGCTCCAATGCCGAACAACATGTAGGCGACCGGCTGGCCGCTCATGAATCCTGACACCACGGCCTTGAGCGCCGAGGCCTGGGGCGCCACCAGCACCTGCCGCGGGTCGCCGGGCACGGCCTCTCCGAACTGGAAGGCCTTGGCGAGCAGAATGATCGTTAAGCCCGCGGCGATGGCCGATGCGACGACCCCGATGAACTTCACCTTTTCCTGCGCCGCAGGTGTGGAACCGAGCCAGTAGCCGGCTTTGAGATCAGTAATGAACTGTCCCGAGACGCAGAGGGCGACGCAGACCATGCCGGCGATGGCCATCACGAACAACATGCCGGCGGTCCCGGAGAGCCCGAATTTCAACAACACCACCGCGCTGACGATGACGGTCATGAGCGTCATGCCGCTCGCCGGGTTGTTGGCCGTGGTGGCAATGGCGTTGGCGGCCACCGTGGTGAAGAAGAATGAGAAGAGCAGCGTCAGCCCCAGGCCCACGACGACCACGGTCCACGAAACATGCAGGTACTTGAAGAGCGCGCCCACCGCAATCGTCCCCAGCAACACGCCGAGGACTATGGTGAGGATAGGAATGTCACGGTCGACGCGCTCCGTGTGCGGCGCTTCGCCGTGGCGGAAAGCGCGCAACGCGATGCCGAACGATCCGGCCACCACGCGCAGCGACTTGAAGATGCCGAAGAGGCCGGCGGTCGCAATGGCGCCTACGCCGATGAAGCGCACATAGTTGCGATAGATGTCGGCGGCGCCCATGTGCGAGATAGGAAGAGTAGCGGGATACACCGTCGCGTCACCCATGTGGCTGCCGACGAACCAGATCAACGGGACGAGCACGAAGTTCACCAGAATGCCGCCGGCGCAGAAGATCAGGGAAATGCGCAGGCCCATCACGTAGCCCAGGCCGAGGATGAAGCCGATCGCGTCGAAATTGAAGACCATGCGCCCGCGCTCGGCCACGGAGCGCACCACGGGTACGAACTGGAAGTTCAAGTACTCCTTCCAGACGTGAAACGTGGTGACGAAGAAGTCGTAAACCGCGGCGATGATCGTGGCCTGAATCAGCAGTCTGGCCTCGGAGCCACCCTTCTCGCCGGTCACCAGGACTTCCGTGATCGCCGTGGCCTCTGGAAAGGGCAGCTTGCCGTGCATTTCGAGCACAAAGTAGCGCCGCAGCGGAATGAGGAAGAGGATGCCAAGACAGCCGCCGGTAATGCAGATGAAGATGACCTGCACGGGATGCGGGTTGAGATGGAGAATGTAGAGTGCCGGCACGGTGAAGACGGCGCCCGCTACCACGCTGCCCGAGGCGGCGCCCATGCCGGTGATGATCACGTTCTCGAGCACCGTGGAGCGCCGCTGGTAGAAGCGCGCCAGGCCGATGGCGAGGATGGAAATGGGAATCGCCGCCTCCATTGCCTGGCCGACCTTGAGGGCGGAATAGGCTGTTGCGACGCTGAAGATGGTACACAGCAACGTGCCCCACAGCACCGCCCGCCAGGTCACCTCCGGGGGCGCCGTGCCGGTGGGCACCAGCGGCACATAGATTTCGCCGTCCTTCAATGGCTGGTACGCATTTTCCGAAAGCGACTTCGTTTCGACAGTAGCCATTTGTACGCGGGCCTCCCGACCGGTCCTGGGGCGCGGCCATCCTGGCCGCCGTCCTGCGGTGCGGGCTGGAAGCCCTCGCTCCCAGTCCGTCATTGCCCCGCTGCCGTCTCGCCTTAAACAAAGCGGGCAAACATTATCACATCAAGAGTCAAATATCACCTGCGCTTGCGACACCCCCGCCCGTTGATAACGGCCCCGACGTAGGGGGACGGTTTGCCGTCCCCGCATTTCTGCTTGGCCCCGACGTGGGTAGGGCAAGCCCTACCCCTACACCGCCCGGGTCCAGCCGCGTGCGGCGTGGATGCGGAGGGCTATCGGCCTACCATCCTCGACCTCCGTTATCGGCGGATTGGGGCCGCAACACAGCGGTAACAGAGGCCACACCGTGAAGCGACTCGAAGGAGATCCATCGTCGCGGACTGAGCCACCACGCGATGACTCCCGAATTGTCCTAGAATAGTCCGCTGTCGTGTATCATATCTTCGCCGAATTGGCAGACTGAGGGAACCAGTTAGCTGTTTTCTTGGCGGGCTCGTATCCCGTAATTGAGGTTCGCGGCAGATGTCATCCCGCTTCGGCGGACGACAAAAGAATGATAGCTGCCTCCTGGAGGAAATATGGATCGAAGAGAATCACTTAGTCCGGGCGTCACGTTTACTGTCCGTCATCGCGTCATCGGGCTTCGCCCGTTAGTGCTTCTCGTGGCTGGAGCGCTCACATTGGCGGCGCCGATTCGCCTGGCTGCGGCTGAATCGTCCAAGACGCTTACCGCCGCCTTGCAACCGTTCGTGGATAATCACACACTGGCGGGCGCGGTAGTGCTGGTGGCGTCTTCGAATCGAGTGCTCGACGTGGAAGCTGTGGGGTACGCGGATATCGCGGCGAAGCGGCCGATGCGGACCGACGCTCTGTTCTGGATCGCTTCGCAGTCCAAAGCGATGACGGTTGCCGCCCTGATGATGCTGGTGGATGAGGGCAAGGTGAAACTGGACGATCCCGTGGAGAAATATCTGCCGGAATTCAAAGGCCAGTGGCTCAAGGCGGAGGAAGATGCGGAACACCTTTTGCTCAAGCGGCCGGCGCACCCTATCACCGTCCGGAACGTGCTCAGCCACACCAGCGGACTGCCGTTCAGCTCACCGATCGAGACGCCCACGCTCGACGTGCTTCCGCTCGCTGTGCGGGTGCGGAGCTACGCCATGCTGCCCCTCGAGTTTGAGCCGGACACCAAGTACTCCTACTCGAATGCCGGCATCAACACCGCGGGGCGCATCATCGAGGTGGTGAGCGGAATGCCCTACGAGCAGTTTATGGATGAGCGTCTGTTCAAGCCGCTTGGGATGAAGGACACGACCTTCTGGCCTGAGTCGAAGCAAGTTCGGCGCTTGGCGAAATCTTACAAACCGAACGCGGCCAAGGATGGTCTGGAAGAGACGACGATCACGCAACTTCGCTACCCGCTCACTGACCGGACTCGCCAGCCGATGCCCGCCGGCGGCCTGTTTTCAACCGCCGCGGATGTGGCCCGGTTTTGCCAGATGATGCTTAATCGCGGCGAACTGGACGGCAGGCGCTACCTCTCCGAGGCGGCCGTAGCACAAATGACCACCCGGCAAACGCCCGACACGGTCAAGGAGAAATACGGATTGGGCTTGAGCATCGGTGACGGAGAGTTTGGCCATGGCGGCGCGTACGCAACCAACATGACCATCGACACTCAGCACGGGCTGGTCTTTGTCTGGATGGTCCAGCACGCGGGCTTCCCCGGCGGCGGCGAAAAGAGCCGCGACGCGTTCATGCAGGCGGCGAAAACCGCATTTGCAAAGTAAAAGGACCGGGAGGTTGCTGCCTCTCAGCTAGTCTCCCGTCCCAGTGATTCGTGATGTAAGTCCTAGCAGCCCCGCTAGGGGCGATAGATAGTAGCCCGGGGCGCAAGCCCTGGGTGGAGCGGCCCCACCCCCTTTTCTTCCCCCTCCCCCGCGCTGCGGGGGAGAGGGTTGGGGGAAGGGGCGCACCGCAGACCCACGGCTCACGCCGTGGGCTACATTCTGCCGCCCCTGACGGGGCTTCAGAATCGGTCTGGCCATGCGGCTCCCCATCAATGAACGCCATCCCATCCCGCGTTCAATTCCCTTACTTCTGGGACGGGAGACTAGCGGTGCGCCGGCGCTCCGGGTCCACGCTTCTTCAGCTTGGGCTTGCGCGAGCCGCGGGGTTCCGTCCGCTTGGGTTGGGGAGGGCGCTTCTTGCGCACCTCCCGCTTGAGTTTCTTTCGTTCTGCTTTGTCCTTAATGTTCTTCGTGTTCATGCGTGCTTATCTCTCCTTGGCTGGACGATCGAACGCAGCGTGCACCGTAGAGATACCTGTCATTCTGAGCGAAGCGAAGAATCACCTTAGTTTCGGGGATGGCGGAACTGCGGAGATTCTTCGCTTCGCTCAGAATGACAGACGTTCTGGACCTCTGTGGCCTCTGTGGTGCACCTTTCCGCTATGCCTTTTCGAGTCCCGCGTACTTGGTCATAAACTTTTTCTGGCCGTAGCCTGGAAAACTCACGGTCAACTTGGTGTCATCGCCGTCGCCTTCCGTCGCCAGGATCGTGCCCATTCCGAACTTGGCGTGGCGGACCTTCGAGCCGATTCGCCATTGCGAGTTGGTGTTGGAACGCGCGGCAGAACCTCCTGCGCCCAGGCGCACTCCCCGCTGTTTCAAGAACCTCTCGACGCTCGAGACGGAATTAGCCGCGTTTTCCCACTCCGTCCGCGCTTTCCAACCCGCAGACGACGGGCTTACAGGCTCGAGAAGTTCCCGCGGGATCTCTCCGAGGAAACGGGAAGGGTTTGTTTGCTCGAACGATTCTCGAGCGTAAGAGCGCCGTTGCCGCGCCCAGGAAACGGTCAGGCGATCCTTCGCACGGGTCATGCCGACATAACAGAGCCGCCGCTCTTCTTCAATTCCGGCGTCATCGTCGATGGAAAACTGGTGCGGAAAAAGTCCTTCCTCCATGCCAACCAGAAATACGTTTTCGAATTCCAGTCCTTTGGCGCTGTGCAAGGTCATCAGAGTCACTCGAGAACGTTCGTCGATGTCGTCGGTGTCGGAAACCAGCGAAGCGTGGTCCAGGAACTCCGAAAGCGACACGCCTTGCTCTTCCGCTTCCGTGGCGGCATTCACCAATTCCTCGAGGTTTTCAATCCGGTCCTCGGCGCCCGGCTGGCGCTCCTCTTCAAGAACCTCGAGATATCGTGTCCGCTCCAGGATGCTTTTGAAGAACTCGCCCAAAAGCAGGTGCTGGCGGTCTTCCACCAGATCGTTCATGAGCGAGTGAAAGGCTTCGAGCGCAGCCAGGGCGCGGGGCGGCAGCCGCTTCTCGAAAAGCTCGTGCTCGAGCGCTTCCCACAGGCTGAGCTTCTCGCGGCGAGCGGTCTCGGCCAGCGCCCCGAACGTGGTGTCGCCGATGCCACGCGGCGGCACGTTGATGATGCGCCCCAGGGCCGCGTCGTCGCGCAGGTTATTGGCCAGGCGTGCATAAGCGAGGGCATCCTTGATTTCGGCCCGCGCATAGAAGCTGAACCCGCCCACCAGCCGGTAAACGATCCCCCTCATGCGCAGGCTTTCCTCGAGCGCTCGTGATTGGGCGTTGGTGCGATATAGGACCGCCACGCTTCCAGCCCCCGGGTCGCCCAGCGCACTTTCCACCTCCGCCGCCACGAATTGGGCCTCTTCGTCGGCGCTGCGTGCTTCGAATAAGCGCACCTTTTCGCCGCGACTGCGGTCCGTCCAGAGCGTCTTGCCCTTACGAGCCAGGTTCCGGCTCACCAACGCTCCCGCGGCGTCCAGAATGAGCTGCGTCGAGCGGTAGTTCTGCTCGAGGCGAATGACCTGGGCGTTGGGATAGTCCTTTTCAAAGTTGAGAATGTTCGCGATGTCGGCCCCGCGCCAGCGATAAATCGATTGGTCCTCGTCGCCCACCGCGCAGAGATTTTGATGGAGCATCGTCAACTGGCGGATCAATTCGTACTGGATGTGGTTGGTGTCCTGGTATTCGTCCACATGAACATAACGGAAACGTTCGTTGTATTTTTCGCAGACCTCCGAAGATTTATAGAAGAGCTCGACCGTCTTGAGCAGCAGATCGTCAAAGTCCAATGCGTTCGAGCGCCGCAGCTTGCTCTCGTATAAGTTGTAGAGCGCGGCAAGTCTCTGCATTTCCGGACCAGCAGCCTGGCTGGTCAGCTCCTCAGGGGTCGTCCCCCGATTCTTGGTGTAACTGATTTTTGCCAGCGCGCTGCGCGGCGACGTGATCTGCTCGCTGAGGCCCAGTTCGTGGATCGAGGCCCGCATCACGCGCAATTGATCGTCATCGTCATAAATAGTGAAATCGCGGCGGTAATCGAGCTGCTCGATGTGCCGGCGCAATACGCTGACGCAAAACGAATGGAAGGTGGAAACGTGCGGCGCACCCGGACGCAGCGTCACTTTGCCGGCCAGCAGCTTCTCAACACGCTCCTTCATCTGCCCGGCAGCTTTGTTGGTGAATGTAACCGCGAGAATATTCTCCGGCGGCACTCCCTTCGCTTCGACCAGATGAGCGATCCGGTAAGTGATGACGCGCGTCTTGCCGCTGCCGGCGCCGGCCAGGATCAGCAGCGGTCCATCCGTCGTTTCTACGGCGATGCGCTGCTCACGGTTAAGTTGGTCGAGGAGATTGGACATTCGAAAGTTGAGAGTCGAGAGTCAAGAGTCGAAAGTTGAAAGCAAAGCGGCTCCTGAGCCTGAACGTTTCCCAAATCACCACTCCGCGATTTGTTTGCCCTTCGGCTCGAACGTCCATTGTACACGAATGCGCGTCCCCAATGTCTAACCTCCCGTGAATATCCGCTGTTGGGGCGGTTCGCGAACCGCCCCTACTTCTCGTGTTCTCCATCCCGGTCGCGCATTTCTCTGCGAATGGTATCGGGATCGTCCAACGGTTCGCCGGGGCGAGCCTGCATCTGGAGGCCCGGTTCCTTGACTTTCGTAGGGTCGAAAATCTGCGCGTCGGAAGGCAGCGCCTCGAAGGGGGTGAAATCAGGCGTGGGGCTGAACAAATCGGAAAGGTCCGTGGCCGCGGCGTCGTACTGATTCAAATAGGGCAAGCCGAAAATCAGGTCGAAGGTTTTGATGATGCTGGCCATGCTGGTGTGGACGTGTGAGACGCCGTGGCGCGCATAAGGGCTGATAACCATCAAGATGCTGCGGTGCGCGTCAATGTGGTCGCGGCCGTTCTGGGCATCGTCCTCCGTCACGAAGATGGCCATGTCCTTCCAAAAGGGACTGTGCGAAAACAGCTCGACCAGCCTCCCCAGCGCCAGATCGTTATCCGCAACGTAAGAAGCGCGATAATGGTAGCCGTCTTCCGGACGCGGCTTGGCCGTGTGATCGTTGGGCAGCCAGATGTAGAGGAAGTGCGGAAGCGGTTCTTTCCCGCTTGCAAACCGAATTTGGAACTCGCGTTGGAACTGCCCGAAGCGGTACTGGTCCGAGATGTTGGTGTTGAACGTTGCATAGTCTCGAGACGTGTTTTCGAAGAGGACCTCGGGCATGGGCATGTTAGTTGCTTCCCGCATTCCGGTAGGCTGAAGGCCTTCACCGCCTTCGTTGCCGGGAAACGAAACTCCCTCGCCGTAGTTTCGGAACGTGATGTGGTGCCGCGCCAGGTGCTCCCAGAGCGAGCCCGCCTCGAGAAAAGTTTCCGGGCAAGGATTTCCGCACTCCAGGCTGATGCGCCCGGGCGCGTCGGCGTCCGCCACAAAGCTAAGCTGGCGGCCGTAAGAGGCCGGCCATTCCGTTTCAAGCACTTCGTTGGGATAATTCCCCACCAGCCAGTGGTGCCCGTCCACGGAAACGTCGGAGTCCACGAAGTAGTTGTCACTGAATGCAAACTTGTGCACCAGGGCGTGCGCATTGGGCGTCACCGTGGCCTTTTCGACGACGACGGGTTCTTCCCTGTCTCTCACCCGCGCGCTCTCACCCCAGCGCGCCAGGCTGGGTTCGCCCTCCACCTTTGCGCCCGCAATCTGCACGTCTCCGAGGACCTCGTCAAAAGTCCGGTTCTCTCGAACTACGAACACGACGTGGTGGATCTTGGTGCTTGGCTGCGCGGGCGGGGGAACAGGAGACCCTGCGCTGCGCGACACTGCAGGCGCCGCGGTTACAAAGCCGTTGCTCTTCAACACCTGTGCCGTCGTTTGTTTGAACTGGCTCTCGTCCGGGATGGAAACGATGGAGACGTATCCGTGCGTGATGTCGCCGATATAAGTTCCCTCCGGCCCCTCATGGAAGCTTGGCCCGCCATTGGGGCCTGCGCCGAATCCCTTCGCGTTGGCCACGTAAAGGGTCTTGCCATCGGGGCTGATGGTGAGCCGTGCCGGGAACCACGCCGTGGGTAAGTAACCCAGCACGTTTCCGGTGGCCGTATCCAAAACAGCAACGGCGTTGATTCCCGCGCAGGCCACGTAAAGCCGCTTCTCATCGGGACTGAGCGCCATGCCGAAAGGCAGCAGGCCGCGCAATCCCTTCAAGGCGTCGGCAGGCTCGAGCAACACGGTTTTCTCAACCTGGTTCGAATGCGCATCGAGCATCGTGACGCTGTCCTGGGTGGCGTTCGAAACGAACACCTTATCGTGGCCGGCCACCACAGCGCCAGGGCTCGAGCCTCCCACGGACATGTCTCCGACCTGAATTCCGGTTTTGACCTTCGCAACCACCCTGGCCTCGGCAGGGTCAGCCGCATCGATCACCCAGAGCGAATTCGACTCCGGCACGTTCGGATCGCCCAGGCCGGGAATCTGTTTTCCCTGGACGGTGGCACCTTCAGAGGCTTCTTTGGAGGGGAAACCGAAGGGGGGAAAGTCCAACCCGGTTTCTTTAGAGCGGTTCGCGTCGTAGCCGGGAACCAGAGTGTAATTAAACATGCCCACGTTCGAGACGTAGGCGAACCTGCCCTCCGGCGATAACGCCAGGCCGAACGGCATGCGCCCCACAGGAATACTTGCGACGACATCCTTTGAATCCGTATCAAGGATGACCAGGCGGAAATGTGCAAGGTCAAGAACGTAAAGGCGTCGGCCGTCCGGCGAAAGCTGCATGGAAGCTGTAAGGCTATTCGCGTATGTCTTGCCTTGGAACGCGCTGTCGATGCTCACCGAAAAGAGACGCTGGTGAGTCGTGACGTCGAAGATACCGATCCTGCCGTTATTCCCCTCCGAAAGATAAAGCGTTCGGTTGTCCGGCCCCACCGCGACACCCAGGAAGACACTGTCCGGGTCGGCGTCGGCAGGCTTGAAGCCCGGCGGAATCTGCGCCACCTGGGGCTCGGGACTGTCGAGTTGCGTGATGATGGAGGCGGAGAACGGGTGCGTTCCGCTGTTGGCGGTCACCAGAGTCTTTCCGTCCGGACTGAGCGTCAGTCCGTAAGGATGCGGCGCGACCATGACGTGCCGGCCCAGCGGAGTTATCAGGCGGCCATTGGGAAGTATCGTTTCCCCGGCAAGATCGATTTTGACCGGCCGAACACCAGCGGGCGCGCGCAACTCGGCATTCCCGGCCCCTTGCTGGGCTGGAAACGCGGCGTCATGCAGGATAAACAACAGGGTAAAGAAACTCATCAGCAGCACTCGCCGTGGCTGGCTGCGCATAAACAGCACCTCCTTGAAGGAACTCACCAAGCTGAATCCGCAATCATACCATGCGCGCCGATTCCACGTCGCAGGCTGCGGACGAAAGCTTGGAGATTGTCATTCTGAGCGGAGCGAAGAATCTCTGTAGTTGCAGTTTCTGCGAACTGCGGAGATCCTTCGTCACCTGCGGCTCCTCAGGATGACAGCTAAAACCGTTTCACGCAAAGACGCAAAGGGCGCAAAGCCCGCAAAGAAGAAAGCCGAAATCCACTTCCGTTCCGCCCACCTGCCTACCTGCCCATCTGCCCACCTGCCCACCTGCCCTTTCCCTCGCCCTGATCCCCGAGTACAATACGTACCGGACTCGTCACTCGTCACTCGTCACTGCTCTTATGCCTGCGAATCTCACCCCCCAATACATGGAAGCCGAGCGCCGGTTCAAGGCTGCCACCACGTCAGAAGAAAAGCTGACGGCGCTGGAAGAGATGATGGCCACCATCCCCCGTCACAAGGGGACGGAAAAGATGCAGGCTGACCTGAAGCGGCGCATTTCAAAGCTACGCACCGAACAGGCCAGGAAGCCGATCAGCCGCGCCGGCATCATGCACCGCATCGACAAGGAGGGAGCCGGCCAGATGGCCCTTGTGGGACCGCCCAACGGCGGCAAGTCGATGCTGGTCCGGCAACTGACCCACGCCATGCCGGAGGTGGCTGACTACCCATTCACGACCCGCGTTCCTTTGCCGGGCATGATGAAGTTCGAGGACGTTCAAATTCAGCTCGTGGACCTGCCGCCCGTTCATCCCGATTTCCCTGAATCGTGGCTTTACCAGATCATTCGCAACGCCGATGCGGCATTGCTGGTGCTGGATCTCAGCGATCCGGACCTCCTCGAGGACCTCGAGACCACACTTGCCCAACTTGCCCAAGCCAAGGTACACCTCGGCGGCGGCGCGGCACCGAACGTCACAGGCTGGCTTGCCAAGCGCTGTCTGCTGGTTGCTAACAAGCTCGATGCAGGCGGCGCGCTCGACGCCGTTGAAGTCCTGAAGGACCTCTACGGCGGGCGCTTCGGCATACTTCCGATCTCTGCCGAAACAGGCGAAGGATTGGACGAACTCCGCCGCTGCGCTTTTAACCTGCTGGAGGTAATCAGGGTCTACACAAAGGCTCCTGGCAAGAAACTGGACATGACCGCGCCCTACATCTTGAAGCGCGGCTCTCGCCTGGTCGACCTGGCCGCTCACGTTCACCACGATTTTCTCTCCCAACTCAAGTTTGCGCGAGTCTGGGGCCACGGGAGATTCGAGGGCCAGATGGTGAACCGCGACTATCTTCTGGCCGATAAGGATGTGGTGGAATTGCATAGATGAAGCGGAGGTTTCAGGCGTCGGGTATCAGGTGCCGAGGTGAAGAGCAGGTCTCGGGCGCCAGAGGCCAGTGCCACGTTATTCACCGTCGGGCTGTCGGGTATGGTTTGCTGGTCGAGCGGCTTTTCGCGTACAATATTTGAGGAAGTGGGATAGCGAAGGGAACCATAGAATGACCATCACCTTGTCGCTTCAACCTACAGAAGAAGCCAGGCTCCTCGCCGCCGCACGAGCAAGGGGCCTCTCAACAGATGCGCTCGTACGCGAGGCTCTTGACAAAATACTCGCCCAGGTGCCCGATCAGCCGGTTAAGCCGAAGAAATCTGCTTATGGCTTGCTTGCTAAGTACGGTCCGGGTCCAACGGAGGAAGAGGTCGACGAGAACCGGCGGGAAATGTTTCACGGCTTCGGCGAGGATCTTCCGTGATTGCTGGCGTTGCCGATACACATGCGGCGCTTTGGTATTTGCACAAGAATCCGCGCCTGTCGGTCAAAGCACGAACCTTCATCGACGAAGCTGCCAGTGCTGGCCACGACATCGCATTGTCCCCCATCTGCCGTGCGGAAATCGTCTACTTGGTCGAACGCCAACGGCCGCCGCCGACCGGTTATGAGGAACTTAGGGACGCCCTGGCTGATCCCGAATATGTGATTCGAGAAGCTCCCTTTACCGTCGGCGTAGTCGAAGCTCTTCGCCAAGTCCCGCGTGCGGACGTGCCCGACATGCCTGATCGGATCGTGGCGGCCACAGCGGTTTACCTGCAAGTGCCCGTCATCAGCCGTGACGGCCGCATTCGTGCGTCGAACATCCATACGGTATGGTGATATCCCGTTCGCCAGGCTTCAAATAGCCCTCTCCACGATAGTCACTCGAGGATGGAAGTCAACTCATGGTAAGCGTCGATCTTCGTCTGTTTGTAGACCTCATCGATGGTGCGATCGAACGCCCAGCCATCGTCCATATGGCCCGTGTCGCGAGTCTTCGTTCGTAAGACTGGCCCGGATCCCGGCGCAAATCGCGGCCTAAACTCAGATTTTGGTGTCCTTTTTGGCGAGCATGCGGCGCATTTCTTTGATGTCAGACATCAGTCCTTCGATCATCTTGTCCCAATCCACCTTGTCCCCGGGACTGAACTCCCGGCCGTAGCCCTTCATCCGTTCCGGCCGCGCGTTTTCGAGAACGACCCACAGCCGCGAAAGTTCCGCCGCGAGGACTTGCCTCGGGCCCGGTTTGCGAACCCGAACGGAGAATCGTTTGGCTGACTCGTCTAGCCTTTCCCGAACGGACGCCATCCTCTCGCGGACCCGGCAGATCTGCTCCGGCTTAAAATCCGAGGGTTCATCTGCGCTTCCGGTCTGGAGGGTTTCCAGCAGCAGTTCCACCCGGTCGAGGGCGCCTTCGAATACGGCGATCACCGTGGCGAGGCGGCGGGCGTGGAGTTCATCCAAGGCCATATGAGTAATCCGAGTACAGACGGAAGAGCCGCTCGCGGTCCGGCACGCCGCGGTTTTGGGGAAGCGAACTCACCGCTACAATTGCCGAATCTCAAGTTCCAGGCGATCCAGCCGCGCGCGGGCAGCCTGGACTGCCGGCGCTCCCTCTGCTTGCGCGGTGCGGGCATGCGTGAGGGCTTGTTCGGCGATGCGGCGGATTTCGTACAGCAGCTTGCGAATCTCCACCTCCAGGCGGCTGCGGCTCTCCTGGACGCGATTGAGGATGTCGCTCTGTACGCGCGTGCAGTTGGTCTCGAGCAGGTGCGCCAGAAACCGCCGCGCGTCGGCATCGATCACCCCATAGGCTCGAACCACGCCCAGCATCAAATCCGCCACCCACCGCAACGGTGATGCGGGCTGCGCGATCTCAACGAGGTCGTGGAACGTGAAGCGGGAGCGGACACGAAATCCTGCTTCCGAGTCGAGCGCGTGGGGCAGGCGCGCGATTTCGTGGATGCCCGCGCCGGCAAGCTTTCTCAAAAAGTCATCGCCCGCCTGCGCGAAACGCCGCGCGACTTGCCGGTATTCCTTCTCCGCTTCCAGTTGTTCAGCCTGCAGCCACGGCAGAACGTGCCTGCGCGCCACGTCCTGAGCCTCGTGCATCGCACGCCGCCGGTAGGCAGGTCCCATGCCGCGCGCGAGCGATCGGAGAGCGCCGTCGAATTCCGCTTGGATTCGGGGCGACGCCGAATCGCGAAACGCCTTGTGCCGCTCGAGGAGGGTATCCGAAAGGTGATGCTGCTCAGCCGTGAAGAGAAATCCCAGCTCACGCAGCGAGCGCTCTGCCGCGCCGAGACTTTCTTCCAGGGCACCGATTCGCCTTTCGGATTCCTCGAGAGGCCGCTCGAGGGCCTCGCGCTCTTCGCTCGTCACGGCCAGCAACTGTTCGCCAAGCCGCTCGAGTCCCCGCTCGCAGGAAGCGCGGATCAATTCCCGGCCGGAGCCCTCGACAAGCTGGCCAAGCGCCGCGAGCAGCTTTCCCCAATCGCGCTCTGGTCCGCGGTTCTCGAGGCACTCCGTGGCGCTCACCTCAAAGACAGGTCCGGCGGGCCGCTGCAAGCGTTTTTGCAGCAGCTGTTGCGTGAATCCCGCGGCCGCAGCCCTTTCTTCGTCCGTAGTGCGGTCTGCCTTGTTGATCACCAGGATCAAATCTTCGACGTTCCGCCCCACCGCTTCGACAAGCGTCAACTCCTCGCCTGCCAGCGGCGGATCCGCGCCGACCACCACCAGTGCCGCATCGATGTGGGGAATGAACGACTCGGCGGCCGCAGTATTTCCCGTAAACACCGAGCCCAGCCCGGGCGTGTCGACCAGGCACATGCCCGAGGCAAGCAGCGGGCTCGGCACAAACACTTCCACGCCTGCGATACCCTTGGCGTTTTCCGGGTTGTGCTCTTCGGATACGTACTCGCCCAAATCCGCGACGGTGATTTCGCGCCAAGACCCATCGCGTCCCCGCACTCGCGCACTCTCGCGCTCTCCGAAACGAATGACGGTGGGCACCGCGGTGACCGGAATGAAACCCACGGGAAGAATCGGCGCGCCGATCAGGGCATTGATGAGCGTCGACTTGCCGCGCTTGAACTGGCCGATGCACGCCACGTAGAAGCGGCCCTCGGAGATGCGCGCGGCGAGTTCGCGGGCCTCTTCGGCCAAAGCTTGCGTGCCGAGTTGTTCACTCAAGTCGGCCAGGCGGAGAAGCCGGGCCGCGCCATCGACATCACTCGCCGCAGCAGGTCCGGCCACGATGTTGCCGTCTGGCGATGCGCTCACTTTTTCGTCTCCCGAAGCGTTTCACGCAGCTGAGTCAAAAGCGACAGAATCCCGTCCATGCGCGGATCCAAGTATCTTTTCAACTCCTCCGGGACCGCTCCGTATCCGCGCAAGCCGCGGGACTTGCTTTCGTGCAAGGTGACCCAGATACGGGAAAGGCGCGATTCGATCAGCTTGTCCAATTCAACCACGTGCTTGCGAAGTCCCAACTCCAGGCTGATGGATTCGAGCTTATCCAGAATCTCGGCCAGAATAGCCCGCAATCGCTCTTTCGCGGCCTCCGGAATTTCACCCGCGTATTCGTAGAGAATCCCGTGGAACCCGTCCAGGTTGCGTTCGATTTCCCGGCAGTCTTCCTCGAGGATGAGCATGCGCGCCGCGAGTGCGCCGGCATGGGCGGGTGAAAGGGCCAACAATGCCCCGGAACTCGATTTGCCGCTATCAGCCATGGGAGCACCATCCTACAGGCTTCTTTTACTTTGCGACCAGAACGGCGCAGGGGGAAGTCTTGACCAGATTTTGAGACGTGCCGCCCCAGATTCGTCCGAAGGCTCGGCTATGTCCCATGAAGCCGACGACCAACAAGTCAAATCCCCCATCGCGGGTGAACCGGATGATGGTTTCCACTTCATGGCCCGGCAGTACGGTGCACTTCAACTCCAATCCCTCTTGCTCGGCCATGGCCATGGCCTCGGCATTAACCCGCGCGTAGAACTTGTCGGCCTCTTCCTGTTCCTCGACCACTTCTCCCACGGTCTCAGCAAAATGGCTGGGCCGCTCTTTGATCGAAATCGATTGGAGTTCGGCGCCGAACGTCTTCGCCAGGGCGAGGGCGCTGCGAAGGGCTTTCTTCGCACCGTCCGACCCATCATTAGCGATCAGAATCTTCTTGAACATTGTTCATGCCTCGCTTTCCAACTTCGCCGCGCTGGGGACGGCCAATTGCCGGCCGCTTGCGGTTTCGGACTCGAGCTTAGGACGGAAGAATCGCTCCGCGATCAGTGTGGGAATGACAGCGCTCAAGATGACGACCGTCACAAGAACGGAGTACTGAGACCGATCGATATATGCGTGCGTGAGGCCAAAGAGAGCCGAGATGGATCCGAAGGTCAGCCCGGTGGCCATCAGCAGCGTGGTGTACATGCCGCGGCGCTTCCCGAAGCCAAACGTCAGGGTGAAGGGTAGAACGCCGCAGATTTTGGTGATCATCTTCATGACGAAAAACGCCGCGATCAAGCCCAGGCCGGCAGCGAGAGCTTTGAAGGAGACATACGACCCTGCTTTGATGAAGTAAAAGGGTGTGAGAATTGAGAAGGCGATGGCTCGCATCCGGTGCATCAGAACTCGATTGTGCAGGAACTGGCGCGCCATAACCAACCCGATCAGGTAAGCCGGCAGCACGGCTTCGCTTCTGGCCGCCGTTGCCAGCCCGCCCAGGCCGAAAAGGATCAACAGAATGAGCTTGACCTCCGGCTCGCTCACTCGATTGCCTACTTTGCGGAAGTACCATTCCGTGAACGCCGGCAGCTCCCAAAGGATCGCAGCCGTCACGACAGCGAAGATCAAGAGCCATCGGTCGTAGTTGGCAAAGATCAGCCCCAACGCCACAACCGTCCCGAGGTCCGTCACGAAGCAGGAGGCGAGAATCGCTTTGCCCAGCTCCGTTTCATTCAGGCCGGATTCAATCATCACCGCATAGACCACAGCGACGGAAGTGGTGGAGAGGGCGATCCCGGCAATCTCGGCCCCATGCATGCTCCACTTGAAGACCCAAAAGGCAACCGCAAAAGCCCCCGCCGCGGGGGCCAAAAAGGAGAAGAATCCAATCAGCAGACTTTCCTTCAGGTTAGCTCGAAGGGCCTCCGGGTCAATTTCCGCCCCCGCCAGGAACGTCAGCAGGACACTCCCTACGCCTGCCAGAAAATTGACCCAGTCATTGGGAGTAAGGTGTATGAAATTGCCAGCCAGAACACCCACGCCGATCTCGATCAGGGCTACGGAAATGCCGATCCGAATCGAGATCATCGCCGCGATCAGGGCCAAGCCCACCCAGAGCGAAGCACTCAACCAAACGTTCACACGCACCTCATAGTTTACGGGTCAGGAAGGGGCCAAAACAAAAACCCCTACCATGACCCGGAGTCATGATAGGGGTTATCAGTCCCAAAACTATGAGACGGTTGGCTAGGCGAACCCCATCGCCTCAGAAAGATATTATACAATATATATCTGGCTTTTCAAACTCTCTCGGCTGCCCGATAGTGTCCTAGATGTGGGTTGGTCATTGCCTGTAATCTCTCAGCCCTGAAAGGGCGGCCCAGCAAAGCCCAGGCCAACGGCCTGGGTGGAAGCGGTAATAGAATATTGCATTTCCGGCCTCAAGCCCCGAAGGGGCGAGATAACTGCGCAGTCCGTAGGTCGCCCCTTCAGGGCTCGACCCGGAAAACCGCCTCCTTTCCCAGGCCGTTGGCCTGGGCTGTGCTAGGCCGCCCCTTCGGGGCTGTGAGTTGCAGGCGAAGTCCAGCTTCGAGTTTAAGAGACCGGGCAACACACATTTAGGACACTACCAACTGCCCCTCTCGCTTCTTGCGGGGCAGTATACGGGGAAAAGGCGGCGTCCTGATTTTACACGAGGCGCCCCGTAAGGGGGATCAAAGGAATGAAGGGTAACTGCCAGTCATCGCGTTTGGTGGTGCTGTCCGTGGATGGGATGCGTCCGGACTTTTACCGGCGGCCGCAAGAGTTCGGGCTGAAGATTCCGAATCTGCTTGATCTCGTCAGCACGGGCGCCAGCGCTGACCTTGTCGAAAGCGTTTATCCGACGACGACCTATCCGGCGCACGCAACCCTGGTGACCGGCGTTCCTCCGCGTGCGCATGGGATCTACAGCCACCTGGCATCGCTCGATCCGACCGAAAAGGCGCGGCCCTGGTGCTGGTTTGCCGGCGCTTTGCGCGTCCCCACTCTCTGGGACGTGGTTCGAGCCACGGGGCGGAAGACCGCGGCCGTCAGTTGGCCGGTGAGTGCCGGGGCGGCCATTGATTACAACATCCCCGAGATTTGGGATCCCAAGCTGGCGGATCCGCATCAGGACTTCACAACGGCAGCCCGCCACTCCACGCGGGGATTATTTCCCGATGTGATCAAGGCGCTGGAGCCGATTCTCGGCGCGGCAACGCCCGACCGGCTGCGCTCCGAGGCCGCGCTTTACATCTGGGCTCGCTATCGACCGGATCTTCTCCTCGTCCACTTTGTTCACTACGATCAGTTGGCCCACAAGTTCGGCCCGACCTCGCCCGAGGCCCTGGCCGCGATCGAAAACACGGACGAAGAAATCGGACGGTTTCGAAGCTCCTTCCTCGAAGGCGAGTCGCCCACGCTCGTCGTCCTTTCTGACCACGGCTTTGTGCCGGTTGAGAAAGAGGCTGCTCCGCTTTCGGTGCTGGCGGAAGAAGGGCTTTTCGATAAAGAGGCTGATGGTGCGCCCAAACTGGGCAAGCTGGGCGGTGTCCACGCTGGCGGATCGTTTGCGGTTTACTGGCTCGAGGAGCCGTCGACAAGAGAGCGAGCTTTCCTCCAGCGGGCGGTGAAGCGGCTGGTTGAGGCGGGAGTGGTGGAGGAAGTTGTGGATCGCGGCCGGCTCGAGTCACTTTCAGCCGATCCGGATGCGGAATTAAGCCTCGATGCCGTGCCCGGCGTTTACTTTTCGGACCGCTTTGACGGGCCGCTGGTAAGAGATACCGACAAAGATCGAGGCACTCATGGCCAGTTGCCAACGCGCCCCGGCTTGGGCGCAGCGTTTATCGCGGCCGGTCCTGACATCAGTCCCGGCCGGAACTTAGGCTGCATCGCTTTGACGCAGGTGGCGCCGACTCTCGCGAGTTGGCTGGGTCTCCCGAGGGACATCCTGGCTTCGAATGAGAAGCCGATTCTGGAATTGACGATTGACGATTGACGATTGTCGATTTCGGATGTCCAGTTGCGGCGCTTCGGAATGACTCGTGGAGAAGGGTTTCTCCGCGACCTCCGAAGCGCTGGTTCGACAACCCACAACCCCAACCCTTCCTCTACCGAGGAGGGGAGTTCGTGAGTCGACAACCGGTCGCCGGTTTTTATGGTGCAGGAGCCAACAGTCTCGTCCACCGCTGTGAGGGCCTATCTCAATTCTCGCCCGCGTTGGATTCGCTGGCGTGAGTGGTTGGCCGGTCGCCGCTATGCGCTGGCTTCCTTTCCCGATAGAGTACGGCCGTTAGTGGTGGTGGCGCATGCGCGTCGCGATTCGCTCAAAGCCCTCGAGATGGTGCGCGCTGTCGAGCATGACTGGAACGAAGCTCCACAGCAGTGCCGGGACGCGTACGAACAAATCCTCGAGAATTCTCCGAATTTGGTCATTATCCAGTTTCACCGCACCAACATCTGCGGATGCCTTGGGCATCGGCACGTGATCGTAAAAGAACAGCCCTTTGCCGAAGCTCACGATGCGTTAGGGGGGGATCCGGCAGGAGAATTGGACATCGCTTTCGAGCGCGTGGAGAGTTGGGTGGCGTTGCCTTTATCGGATATTGCCCTCGATGCTCAATTTGCGGCCGGGAGCCGCCTCGAAGAGTTCCACGCTGCGCGCCTTCGTCTGCAATTCCTCAGCATCCTGTTGCACGAAATCAACCACATGGTTCATGCTCAGGAGCCGGAAACCTCGATCCGCGAGCGGAGCCTGGCTTTCTATCACGACGCACTTGCTCGCTACGTCGAGAATGCCAAAGCGAGTCTGTCCTTGACTATCGACCGCTCGTTCTCGCGCTTCGAGCAGGACTAACGTTTCGTGAGCAAAATGGTTTTACTCTTCGGATTCAGCTCAAGTAGCGCCGACCTTTAGGTCGGCAAGTGCTGACCTGAAGGTCAGCGCTACAGCTAAACGCAATTTTCGCACGCAACACTAGGCAGCGGCCCCAGCCTCTTCGCCCGAGGGGAGAAAGACGCTGGCGGCGCCGAAAATACCGACGTTCTTCTGCAGCTTGGCCGGCAGGATGGGGAGTTCCGCAACAAACCGCCGGTTAATCGTGTAACTCGGCATCGTCTGACGAATTTTATCGAAAAGGGGTTTACCGATCTGCGCCACCCCGCCTCCGATGATGATCGCCTCCGGATCGAATAACGACATCATTCCTCCCAGCCACGCGCCAAGGAAAAATCCTGTCTCGTCAATGATGAACTTCGCTACCTCATCTCCCCTGCGGGCCGCCTGCTGAATCATGACGGGGTCGATCTTGCGCAGATCGCCTCCCGAGAGTTCGCGCAGAAGGCTTGGCTTGTTGTGTTCCTGCTCGAGGGCAACGCGCGCCCGGCGGGCCATGGCGGGGCCGGCCGCCAGCGCTTCGATGCAGCCCAGTGTGCCGCATCCGCAGCGATAGGGGCTGCGGAAGTCGATGGAAACGTGTCCGCCTTCGCCCCCCACTCCATTCTTGCCGTGGTAGATTTTCTTGTTGATAATGACCCCCGTTCCCACACCCGTGCTGACGGTCACGTAGAATACGTCCCGGTATCCCACCGCCGCTCCAAAAAGGACTTCGGCAAGCCCTGCTGCGTTAGCGTCGTTCTCGACTTTGGCGGGAAGATGGAAGTGGTTTTCAAGCAAACTCGCGAGCCGGATATTGCGCCATCCCGGGAGGTTCGGAGGATTTATGACAATACCCGCCTTGGGGTTGAGCGGGCCGGGTGCACAGATGCCGATTCCGACCACGTTGTCCTTGCCGCCTGCGAGCTTAACGAGCCGCTCAATCAAATACTCGATCTGGCCATAACTGGTTTTGAACCCTTTATCCGCATGGGTGGGGACAACCTGGGACTTCACCAGTTGCCCCTTCAGGGTCACCAAACCTCCGGCCACCTTAGTTCCTCCAACGTCAATGCCTATGATCAGCTTCGCCATGACGCACCGTCTCCAGTATGAGAATTCCTTTCGTTTTCCGGTCCCACGTTCGCTTTTTGGGCACGCGCCCACGAAACTCGGCAGTATACTCCATCATAAGGGCTCTCGAGGGAAATAGTGATGGTCGACCGCGCACGAATCCGTGCTCCCCGCAGGGGAGCAAAGTGAGTAGCCGGGGGTGCAACCCCCGGACCAAGGCCCCACACCCCGCCTTCGGCACCCCTCTCCCCGCAGGCGGGGAGAGGGGAGGGGGGGTGAGGGGCGACGTTTCCGGGGGCGTTGCCCGCGGCTACCCATGTCCAGCCCCTGCGGGGCTGAGGGCTCGATCCGTGGCGGGGGATCCTGGGCGCCATTCTGTAATCTCTCCTCTGCCAGGCGGTTCTGAAATAGCTTCTAGTCCTTGACGCTTTGTGCGCAGTTCTCTAAGATGGCTGAAGTTGATCTTCAACCATTGCTTGAGGTCCTGAATGCCTCGAACTCGTCCACGGCGCGCTCGCCGCCCCAGTAACGCCGCGACGCCGGAAACCTTTATCCCAGACAAGCTCTATTTCCGAATCGGCGAGGTAAGTAAGCTTACCCACACCAAAGCGTATGTCCTGCGATTCTGGGAGACTGAGTTTCCAATGCTCAAACCGACCAAGAGCAAATCAGGGCACCGGTTGTACCGCCGCCAGGATGTCGAATTGGTGCTGGAGATCAAACGATTGCTTTACACGAAGGGCTTCACAATCTCCGGCGCGCGCAAGCTCCTGACCCCGAGCTCCGAAAATCGCACTCAGCAACAACCGCGCCTGTTTCCGCCCGTTTCTGATGCCGCACACCTGCGTGCTGTTCGGCATGAGCTTCAGTCCATCTTGACAATGCTTTCCCGCAAATGATAAAAAGGCAGTGACGAGTGATGAGTGACAAGTGTCGAGCGGTTACGGGATTGATGCGTTGCTTGTCATTCCTCACTGCTGTATCGGGACGTAGCGCAGCCTGGTAGCGCACTTGCTTGGGGTGCAAGGGGTCGCCAGTTCAAATCTGGCCGTCCCGACCAAAAACAGGTTTCAGGTGTTGGGTGTCAGGTTTCAGGGGTGGCGTCATCGCTTTCCACTGACACCTGGAACCTGACATCGCTTTTTCGGGGCGTAGCGTAGCCTGGTAGCGCGCTTGGTTCGGGACCAAGAGGTCCCCAGTTCAAATCTGGGCGCCCCGACCAACCTTCCACCTGTAGATGCAGTGAGTTACGGCGACAAGCGCTAGAGACAGCATAGGCGGTTTCCCGCAGGCCCAGAGAGAAATTCTAGAACCTAATAACTGCCCCACCGCTGCGCCCTCGAACTTTGCGAATTAGGGCGATTTCAGCCTCGGTTTTAAGCTTCCTTATGGTTCTGGTGCGGCAGGGTGGTCCGCGGGCTTCTGCAAGTTTTTGGACCACCCTGGCGGGCTATCTGTGCGACGGTCTGATTCCGTGGGGCTCACGGGGAATTTCCAAATCCGCAGTGCATTCTTTCCCAGGATGAGTTCTCGATCCTCGGGACTGTAGAAGTCGAGCGCGCTATTCACGAACTCCAATTCTTTGTCCATCCCCAGTTCCCAACGTGGTTTCGGGTACCCTGTTCCCCAGATGATTTGCCTGGGACCGAATTCCTCATAAGTCGCCTTGAAGAACGGATAGGTATCGCGATACGGGAATTGTTTCGTCAACGAGATTTCGTAAGGCTCCGAAGCGCTGACCCAAACCTGGGGGAAGCGTTTCAGCCGGAACATTTTGCGAAAGTCGGTCCAGGGATCGGGGGAGCTGAGGTCCGGCTTGCCGAGGTGATCCACGACGATTTTGACTCCTGCGAATCTCCCGGCCATATCTTCCAGCATGGGCATTTGTTGGGGAAGGATGTAGAAGTTGAAGACGGCCCCCAGGCGCTCGGCCTCGCGCCAAAGTGGATAAAGATCCCTGGCGTTCAGCCAGCTCGAGCGGGGATCGTAGATAGGGCTGAACCGCATGCCCTGGAAGCCATGCTCTTCCATCCAGTAGCGCAACCGGCCGGCCGGGTCGTCGCCCAGCGGATTCAACAAGCCGTGGCCTACAAACAGGCCAGGGAACTTCCGGAGTGAGTAACTGATGTAGGAGTTGTCCCATCCGTAGTAGCGGGGGTTGATGAGCACGGCGTATTTCAATCCGTACTCCCGCATCTCTGTGACTTCGTTTTCAATGGGCGCTTCGATGTCCACGCGCTTTAGCTCCGGATGTTCGGGGTGATGGAAAGGGAATCTGGGATCGAAAGTCCAGACTTCCAAGTGCGTGTCGATGATTACTTGTCCCGATTTGGCGGCGCTGAGAGCTGCCCCCGCCGCCAGGGACAGGAATTGCCTGCGATTAACCGTGCGCGGAGTGATCTCGGCTTTGGGCATCGCGATTCTGTAAGAAGCCAGATTGTAGCCCTTCGCTTCTCGCACCGCAACGATGCCTCTGTCCGTGCTTTGAAAACGCGCTGTCATTCTGAGCGAAGCGAAGAATGACAGGGTTTTCATGGTTTCTGGCTGCCCGTCAGCCGACGGGCATGAGCGGCTGCTCTCACTTCGTCCGCCGGCTGGCGGAAGAGAGGCCGAGGATCGAGGACTACCGACAAGATCCGCTTCTCAACGATTGAGCCCGACAGTGGCGCTGGCCCCGCGGGCCCGGCATCGACAAGTGCCGGTCCCGCGCCTGCGGTACCGGCGCTGCACCTCTAGCTTGAGGAAAAATTCGATCTTGCGCTCTTGACAACCGCCCGGTGGTTGCTGATAGTCTCCTTCAGCCTAGGAAAATTTGGCCATGAACAGGCGTGCTTTTCTCGCTCAACTTTCGACCTTATCGGCCGCCGTGGCGAATGCCGCCAGCCGGTTGCCTGCGAACCGCAACGTGAAGTGGGCTGTTTCCTTGGCCCTCTGGTCGCATTTGCCGCCGTGTCCGTTCACCGACATCCTGGACGTGATGAAGGAGACGCGTTTCCTCGGTATGCGGATAACCGGCTTGGATGGTTTTCTGCAACAATACAAACTGACCCTCGCCCGACTGCACCGGGAACTATCCCGGCGTGGCCTGCACATCGTTACAATCTCCTTTGGCGGACCCCTGCACGACCCTGCGCAGCGCGAGAAAGTTTTGGAAAGCGCGCGGAATGGCATGAAGTCCTTGGCCGACTTCGGCGCTAACCACTTGGTGGTTTTTCCTCCGGGACGCGGCAACTTACCGGCAACCCCGCCAGGAGTAATGCGCGAGATCGCCACGCGTTGCAACCAAATTGGAGAATTGGCCGGTGAGATGGGGTTTACCGCCGGCTTGCACAACCATCTGGGCGAAATGGTTCAGACGCAGGCGGAAGTCGACCAATTCATGTCCATGACGGATCCCAAGCTC
>Ga0209517_10001278_pt1 | contig 38735 bp, 33 predicted proteins | sample PeaSoiMetSII2010_FD_187695 | JGI IMG/M metagenome (GOLD analysis project Ga0209517, IMG submission 187695) | Peat soil microbial communities from Weissenstadt, Germany - SII-2010 (SPAdes) (version 2) | ecosystem: Environmental > Terrestrial > Soil > Wetlands > Peat | place: Germany...
GGTCACATGCAAATCACCGCGTACCCCCTGGATACACTGCAGGACGGTGCTCGCCTTGGTTTCGATGATGGACTCCATCACCACTTTCCCATCGCCGTTCATCACCGCGATCGAAATGGTTTCTTTGCGAACATCCATGCCGATATACTTGATGTGCATCGTGGGTGCTCCTTTCGGTAGAGTTCTGTCTCACACTCAAAACCTACCTCAAAAGGGGCGCCCTTTTATAATGCGTTGTAGGCGGCGTCACACGCCGAATCGGCGTGCGTCTTTTCCGAGAGCCGGATGCGGGAAATCTGCCTGTCCGGTTCGATGAGCGGGAACAGGAAACAGAGCCAAGCCAAACCGGACTGAGGATGACGAGGCGAAAGCCCCGTCAAATGGCCACCGGGAGACTACCGTCGCTGCGCCTGTTCTCGACTCTACTCCCGATAGCACTCAATCACCTTTGAAGGGGTTTTTGAGTGCTAACGCCTGCTTACAACGGTTACGTTCGAGTCAGGCCCAAATTCGGAAGCAACTCCGAACCTGAAACTGCAGGATAGTGCCGGGCCGTCTGTCTATACCCAGGTAGGCGAATTCGTATAAACTCTCTGCGACTTCGATACTTGAGGAGGAGTACTCATATGACGGCAGTGCATCAGACCAGCAGGATCACGCGACGCGGCTTCTTCCAGCGCAGTGCGGGAGCTTTCGCAACCGCCGGAATTCTCGCTGGCATCGCCGATGCAAAAGATACTTCGGACTCAGGCAAGAATAACGAAGCGACCAAGGTGGATTCAGCACCAATGACGGGGAAGATCGCACTAGAGGAACACTTCGCGCTTCCCGATGCTGCCGATAGTTATCGGGTTCAACCGACGCCCGACTTCCAGCTTCAGATGGTCGATATTGGCGATCGACGCATCGCAGACATGGATCGTGGTGGGGTGGAAATCTGCATTCTCTCGCACACAGGCGCCGGGATCCAGGCGATTCCTAACACCTCCGCAGCGATTGCCACCGCACGGCGATGGAACGATTATCTGGCAGAGCAAATCGCGAAGTACCCGAAGCGACTGAAAGGCTTCGCAGCGTTACCCATGCAGGATCCTGAGGCTGCTGCTCTGGAATTGACACGTTGCGTCAAAGAACGGGGCTTCAGCGGCGCATTGGTCAATAACTTCTCACAGGTTGGAGATGCGGATTCGGCCGTATTCTATGACCTGCCGCAATACCGGCCTTTTTGGGCAACTGTCCAGCAACTCGACGTGCCGTTCTATTTGCATCCCCGCTCACCCCTTGCCACCCGCTCGCAGGCTTATGAAGGACACCCGTGGATCGCGGGTTCCTCTTGGGGCTTTGCGGTCGATACCTCGATTCATGCCCTGCGGCTGATGGGCAGCGGCCTCTTCGATGAATATCCCAAGCTTAAAGTCATACTCGGCCACCTTGGGGAAGGCTTGCCTTTCGGCATTTGGCGCGTAGACCATCGCATCGTGAAGCTCAAGCAGCAGACGAACGCGCGGCGATCAATGAGCGAGTATCTGCGGGAGAACTTCTATATCACCACCAGCGGCAACTTCCGCACACAGGCGCTGACCGATGTGATTCTTGAAGTGGGCGCTGACCGGGTCATGTACTCGGTGGATTACCCCTACGAGGATATGGGCGAGGCGACCGCATGGTTCGATCACGCACCAATCGCCGAACCGGACCGCGTCAAGATCGCCTACAGCAATGCCCAGAAGCTGTTCCGCCTCTAGCCGAGTTAACGTGTGTGAACTTAGTTCTGTCCATCGGAAAGATGGCTCCGGTCAAGTCGTCGGCCATAGGGAACCGCTCCTCCATTGTTGGCGTAACATCGCCTTTACACCAATAACTGCTGACCAGGCCAGCTATGAGATGAGTTGTAGTGTATTGTTAGGCCAAAGGGTTGCAGCATGTGATCGGGAGGAGGCTCACATGAAGAAGACACGGTCAGGCTCATCGCTGTTGGCAGCGCTCCTGCTGGCATTTATCTGCAGTGTCCGCGCGCAGACCCCGCCGCAGAACGCGCCCAACGCGCTCGGCGGCACGTCCTGGCAACTCGTGAAGTTCGAGGGCAGTGATGACAAGACGCTGACGCCCGACGACAAGACGAAGTACACAATTGCATTCGCAGGTGATGGCAATGTGAGCGTGAGAATCGACTGCAATCGGGGACACGGCACCTGGAAATCTGCGGGGCCGAATCAACTCCAATTCGCTCCGCTTGGGCTCACGCGCGCCTTGTGTCCGCCCGCACCGCTCAACGATCACATCCCTAAGCACTGGGAGTACGTGCGCTCCTACAGCTTCAAAGATGGTCATCTCTTTCTTTCGCTCATGGCGGACGGAGGCATTTACGAATTCGAGCCCGTCAGCCCAGAGCGGCTGGCGGAAGGGAAGCTGAAAGGAACAGCCACTTACCGGGAGCGTATGGCGTTGCCGCCCAACGCGGTTTTTGTGGCTACTCTGGAAGATGTCTCAAGGGCCGACGCCCCGGCCGAAGTGATCGCCAGGGCGCGCATAGAACATCCCGGCGATCCTCCGATTCCGTTCGAAATCCCATACGAGCCTTCGGGCATCAATCCGAGCCATCGTTATGCTGTGCAGGCCCGTATCCTGATTGATGGTAAGGTGTTCTTCACCACTGGCCAGCGCAATCCGGTTTTTATGACGGGGCAGAGCAATGAGGCTGCGCTGTTGTTGCGGCGCGCGGGCGCCTCCACCACGGCAGGCGGAAGTGCGGAAACGTCGGCAAGCCAGCCTGCCGCCTCGGGTGGCAATGCTACGACAGCGCTTGAAAATACCTACTGGAAGCTGACCCACCTGGGCGACACGCCGATACGCATGGCTTCGCAGCAGCAGGAACCTCATTTTGTCCTTAACTCCGAGTCTCATCGCGTCAACGGATCGGGCGGCTGCAACCGGCTAACGGGCAGCTATGAGTTGCATGGCGACCAGCTCGCCTTCAGTCAGATGGTTGGCACCATGATGGCTTGTCTTGAAGGTATGGAGACGGAGAAGGCGTTCCTGGATGTGCTGAAGCAAGTGAACAAGTGGAAGATCACAGGACAACAACTCGAGTTATTTGACGCCACCGGCAGCCTGTTGGCGAGTTTCGAGGCGCGTCATCTGAAGTGAAAGTAACGGTTTTCAGTGAGTCTATGGCGGACGCAATGACGCACCTCACGAGGAGCAATAACCACTTACGCTGGCACTCGGAAACTAGGGAACCTCATCCCAGTTGGCGTAACATCCCCATTGCACTCATTGTGCGGAGTCGGTCGCGGCCGCCGACAGTTGAGTGGATCGCACAACAAACTCCGACAGTCTTCGCTAGATTCTATGTGGTAAGGAAGGTCGATGATGATTCGCAACAACCCCTCGAAGCAGCCTCTCGGGTTAGCGACTGGCTAGCCCTTCTTGTGTGCCTTCCGCCACTTCGCCCAGCGCGCTTTCTGGGCTGCGGCAATCCTTCTGCGGGCGGCAGGTGACATCTTTCTTCCTTTGCGGGCACTGATTGAAGCAACCCTTTGCCCCTTGCTCTTTGCCCACCGGGCCCGTTGAGCGGCGGCGATGCGGGCACGACCTGCGGCGGAGATTGTTGTTCTTGTTCGATGGTTGCTCGTCCCGATCAGTACTGAGAGTGCGTGATTAAGACGTTCGAGTTGAGCACCGAGGCGGTGGTGTTCCTGTTCCAAGTATTTGAGTACCGATGTGAGATTAGCCCTGCGAAGATTCTAGCAGGCCATAGCTGGCGTCAAATCCACTCTTCGCTGGCAGTCTGGTGATACAGCAACAATCCATTTTCTTCTTCCGACCAGCATAACTTCCGAGTCGCCCGTTACCCAACCTCAATTTGCGGCAAGCAACATTCGATCTTCCGTTTCGCAGATCGGGCCGCGTGGCTCTGGCGAAGATCGCATTCTACGAGCAGACAGGGGTCCGGCCGAGGGTTCCTCGTCCCCTAAAATGTGAGTAACTTTTTTCGATCCGCAGCGTACTGCTTTATGGACGCCGAGAAGAACAACGGATGACGGCCACGTGAGGGCAGCGACAAGCACATGGAGGGCCTCGATCTGGAGACCGTAATCGAGCGCGCACGGGGCCACGATGCGGAGGCCCTCGGGGATCTCTATCGGCGCTTCGTCCGCCGCGTGTTCGGCTTGTGCCGTTACATGTTGGGTTCACGGGAGAGCGCCGAAGATGCTACCAGCGAAGTCTTCCTCAAGCTGCAGCGCTCCATCGAGAGCTATGACGGCTCGATACCGTTTCCCAAGTGGCTGCTGCGGGTGGCCGGCAACCACTGCATTGACTCGTTGCGGCGGCGACAGCGTGGGCTGAAGGTTTTTGTGGAAGTAGAAGACGCCACGGCAATCGACGCACGCAGCTCGGAGCTGTCGCCGCTGGGCGCCGTAATCAGCACGGAGGAGAGGACGCAGGTGCGGGACGCCATTGCACGCCTGCCGTAGAACTATCGCGTGCCGCTGGTGCTCCGCTATTACAGCGAGCTGAGCTATGACGAAATCGCACAGCAGTTGGGCCTGCAGAGGAACTACGTGGCGGCACTGATATTTCGCGCCAAGCAGGAACTGCGTCGGAAACTGACTCACGGGAGCAAGTAGTCATGGAATGTTATTCGGAACAGACCTGCGCCATCTTCGTGGACGGCGAACTAGAAGCAGACGAAGCGCAGCGCCTGCGTGACCACCTGGCCACGTGCCACCGCTGTCGCGAATTGGTGGACGCACTGCGCGCTGAAAACTGCATCTTGGGCGAAATCCTGCACGAGCTGCCGGAAGAAGAACCCAGCCTTGCCAACTTTCCCCGTGTGCGGTCGGCCTGGCTGTGGGGTGACTTGGCGGCGATGGCCGCAATGTTGGCGTTAGGTTCGATCTTTTTCGTCTGGATCGACGGACTGCGAATTCCGGAAGCACTGAAGTGGCTCAATCCCTTCAGCGTAGGTGGCCTTACGAACCTGATTTTCGACGTTTCTTACTATTTCGCACAAGGAGGTACTGCAATGTTGGCTGATTATGCTGCTGTGGTTGGGGTGTTTTTGCTGCTGAGTGGCGGCGCACTGCTTGTCGGACGCGGACGGCGACTGCGCCAACCGGGTCTGCAGTTGCTGATCGTGCTGCTTGCGCTGTCGTTGCCCAGCTTTGCCATGGACCATCGTCACGGTGAGTTTGTCACCGTCGCCGCGAATGAGACGGTGGACGATACCCTTTTGGCCACTGGCAACACGGTGCGCATGGAAGGCGTAGTCAATGGAGACCTGCTGGCTTTCGGCCGGACTGTCGAAGTGCGCGGGACGGTCAAGGGCGACCTGATCAGTTTTGCCAAGAGAACCGTGGTGAGCGGCACCGTGGAAGGCAACATCTTCAATTTTTCGCAGTCGTTCGACCTCGACGGACAATTGGTTCACAGCCTCTACGGCTGGTCGCAATACCTGCGCGTGGATAACCGTGGCCATATAGGCAACGGTATCGTGGCTGGCGCCGGCGACATCAATCTGGAGGGCGAGGTGACGCGTAGCGCGACCGTCTTCGCCAGCAGTGCCGACGTCAGCGGCAGTATCGGCCGCGAACTGACCATGGCCGGAGGTGGCCTCACGCTGACTGACGCGGCCCGGGTAGGCGGCAACCTGACCGCTCGCGTGCGCCAGTTGAAAGACGTGCACATCGCCGACCAGGCTACGATTGCGGGCAAGCGTGACATCCAGGTGCGCGTCAGGAGCAACCAGTTCACGCGACCGAGATTCTACTTCCATCAGGCTGTCTGGTTCGCGGCCGCCATGCTAGTGGGATGGCTGGGACTGATTCTGCTTCCGGGCTTCTTCCAGGCTTGCACTCAGGCGGTGGGCGCAGGCTGGCGCAGCGTCGGGCTTGGGATCGGAGTTCTGGCGGGAGTGCCGTTGGCCACAATTGTGGCAGCCATCACGCTGGTTGGCATCCCGGTCGCGATCGTCTTATTCGAGGTGTATCTGGCGGGGATCTACCTGGCGAAGATTTGGGTCGGAGCCTTCCTGGGGCGGCTGCTTCTGAAGCCGGCCGGGGCGACGAAGCGCGAGTGGCTGCTGGGACTATTGGTGGGCCTGTTGATCCTCACGATTGTCGGCTTCATCCCGTATCTTGGTGGGCTGGTCCGCTTCGGTGTGGTGTGCCTGGGTTTGGGAGCCTTCAGCTGGCAGCTTTACCGGAGTTCACGACCGGCAATAGCGGCCTGAAAACGCCCTGGTGAGGGGAGCGGCCCAAGTGTTTCCGTGCCCCCTCGAGAGCGCTCCTTGGCCGCTTAGTTGGGTGGCCGTGAAATTTAGAACCGGTTCAACCAGTTGAGCAGTTGTTACGCGGAGGGCAAATTGCTTACCCACGATGGGTAGACGCTACATTTGAATCGGAATAGTTATTTAACTGGGTTTGCCACGCCTGGTATTGGGTAGTGAACTTGGTCTGCCAGGCATGGTACTGGGTTGCTAGGTGGGTGTGTCTGTTGTGCGTCATTTGGCGGGTTCAGACACTTGACGCGCGCCCACGCGAGGACGGCTACGGGAGCGAATAATCGAAGGTCCAGGTGTGTTTACCCTGAGCGTCGATATGGATGATGAGCGAGCCAGTGAGTCCGGTCAGTTCTCCAGTGCCGGAATTGGGTACAACCATCACGCTCAGCTCTCCCGCAGAGGGGGCGTCGCCTTTCATCATGGTGGCGCGGTGCGAGAAGGTGAAGCTGCCCTGTCGGCCGTTAAGCTTGCCTGTCATGCGCTCAATAGCAACGTAGGCCATGGAGCCGGTGCTCGCGGTCGAGCCGGTGATCATTTCTCCATGGCTGACGCCTTCGAAGTCACCGTGCCAAGTCTTGTCGGATGTGACCCGAGTAATGTCGTTCGCCTTCTCGAAGTCGGTTGGTTCGACGGGAGTCATCTTGATGTCGAAAGAACCTTTGGCATGGACCATGTGCATCTCCTTCTGGGCTGCGACACTCAGCGCGAGACTCATCACCGACGCTGCCACTGCGAATCTCAATCTCATATCGCCCCCGAAATGCAACTTACAGAATTCTTGATCCGAGCTCGATCGTATCCTTTGCGGCCGCACGACCCGCAGCGTCTACCAACATTGCACCACCAAACGACACTGGACCGGAATTTCCTTTTTGACTTCGAAAACGGCAAAGATTGTACACCGAGGTTCCCTCCTTGGCACGTTTGAACAATAACTGCCATCTCAGTTCTCCCCGAAGTTCTGCAAACGGCAGCCATTCTCGATACTGCCTCTCTCGTACTTTACACGCAGAGCATTGTCAACCGTGTACTTCCCCTGACGCATACGGTTCAACCATCAGAAAGCTCCACAGCCAACAAGTTCGGGCTAAGCTGGTTTTCGTGCTGCGGCGGGCGCTGCGGCGAGCTTCTCGGATTGTTCTGAGCGGTTGGTCGGCAAGCCTTCCGTAATCGGATGAGGTCCGGTTTGCCCTTTGCAAGATCCCGAGCGGCGAGGACATCGGGATGGGCGCTTACAAGCTAACAAGCACGTGAAACAAGCTCATCAGAGTGCCCGTATCCGCTACACTTTGAGAAGTGGATTCCACATTGTCAAGACGACCGGCGGTACGCTCCGTGGGATCAAGCTGAGTCGCCCGTTCGTAATACTTTGCAGCCATCTCCGGACGGCGGCTGGCTCGGCAGCCATGCTCGGCCGTTTTGACGAAGCTCTTCGATTGAAACGCCGAGCCTTTGACTTGGATCCGCTCAATGCAGACAGTTGCGAATCCCTTGCAGAGACCGAGTTTTTCATGGGGCAGCTAGACCAAGCCGCAGCGGATTTCAAGAAGGCGCTCAAACTGAACTCCGATGTTGTGGCCGCCCATATGGTGTTAAGCCAAATCTATGTGTTGCTGGGGCGGCCGCAGGATGCTTTGCCCGAAATCGAGCTGGTACGCTATCCCTCCATACGTCCGTACCTGTATGCGATTGCATACTACGCGCTTGGTCGACAAAAAGAGTCAGACACCGCTTTGAGCGAGTTCATTGCGAAAAACCATACAAGCATGGCATATCAGATCGCGGAGGTTTATGCTTTCCGGAACCAGCTCGACGAGGCTTTCGAATGGTTGGAGCGAGCTTATGCCCAACGTGACAGCGGTCTGATCTTTACGAAAGTGGATCCCCTACTAAACAACTTGCACGGCGACCCGCGATTCGCCGCGTTCTTGAAAAAGCTCAACCTGCCGACCTGATTAACTCTCGTTCCCAGTGCGATATGGGCCGAATCAAAACTCACAACCGGCTTATGAAGTGATGGAGACCGGCTACCAACAATAGGCAAGAATTACAAAATCAGAGATGGCAGCAGGATCAACGGGAAAATACTCAGAGGAGGACCGAAACACCTCAGGCAACTAAGGGCGATGACTCCGTGACCTGGATCGGCAAAGTGAAATGAAAGGTTGCACCTCGTCCGTCGTTAGCGGTCGCCCACAACTGCCCACCATGCGACTCCACAATGGAACGGCTGATGGCCAACCCCATGCCGCTGCCCTGCGGCTTGGTCGTAAAGAACGCAGAAAAGATCTGATCCATCTTCTCCGTTGGCAGCCCCACACCCGTGTCACTGACCGAGAACTGGAGTTGACCGTCCTGCAGTTGCGACTTCACCGTAAGCTTTCCGCCTGAGTCCTTCATGGCTTCGATCGCGTTGAGCATGAGGTTCATGAACACCTGCTGCAGCTGCACGCGGTCTACCATGGTTTTAGGGAGTCCGGCGGAAAGGTCGGTGCGCATGGCAATTGAGGATCGAGTAGCCTCGCCTTCCAGCAGCGTGAGCATTTCCTGGATAGTTCCATTCACGTCGACCAACTCACGTTGTGGAGGAGACTTCCTGTAGAACGAACGGACACGGTCGATGATCTCCGCCGCACGATTCCCATACTTATCGATTCTGGCTGCTGCCGCACGAGCCCGATCAAGATTGGGCGGATCGTGTGCCAGCCATTCAACACAGCTGTTGGCGCTGGTAATGGCGGCAGCGATGGGCTGCTTGATCTCGTGTGCCAGCGACGCGGCAATTTCCCCCAACGTGCTCACACGATTGATATGTGCCAGATCGGCTTCCAGTTGTCGTAGTTTTTCACGCTCTTGCTCGGCAGACTTTAGCTCCGTGATGTCGGTCGAGCTGCCTACGAATTGCTCCAAAGCTCCGGCATCGGAAAGGACGGGATGGCCAACAGCGTGGATCCACTTCACGATTCCATTTGGTAAAAGGATACGGAACTCATGATCGTAATCGGCTTTTTCCAAGATTGCCCGTTCGACCGCGCCCTTCCACTTAAGGCGATCCTCCGGGTGGACGCGTTCGGAATATTCTTCTAAAGTCAGCGCTCCCTCAACTGGATCGAAGCCGTAAATCCGGTACCACTCCTCGGAGACCTCCACCGCGTTCCGATCAGGTAGGTGCCAAGCCCAGCTGCCCGTATGGGTCAGCTTTTGCGCTTCGGCAAGATGACTTTCACTCCGGCGCAGTTCCTCTGTTAGTCGCTCTTGTTCAGTAACATCCATCCCTGTCCCGAGGAAACCCTGAAAAGTTCCCCCTTGCGTGACCGGAACACCCACGCAGCGAACGTGACGAACCTCTCCGTCGGGACGCACAATTCGTTTTGTGAAGTCGAATGGATGATGGTCATCCAACATCTTCGCAATGCCGTGTTTCATAAAGGCGCGATCTTCCGGGTGTACAAGAGCCAAGTATTCTTCTACTGTTGGCGGCTTGCCACCCGGATCAAGACCATAGATCCGAAACAACTCGGAGGACCAGTATTCGAATCCAGCAGCGTTGAAGGCCCAACTTCCCATATGGGCAACGCGCTCCCCTTCACTGATATAAAACTGGCTTTGCTGAAGTGCGTCCTCGGCGCGTTTGCGATCTTCAATGTCCGTGAGGGTCCCGTACCATCTAAGAATGTTTGCATGGCGGTCCCGAAGTGGGACGCCACGCACTAGAAACCATCGATATTCCCCGTCAGCGGCGCGACGGAACCGCGCCTCGTCTTCGAAAAGCTGTCCGGTCGCAATTGAGATACGCCACTTCTCGGAATAGCGCGCAAGATCTTCGGGATGGACCGCATGCTGCCAACCTGTGCCTGAACTCTGCACGACAGAAAGCCCGGTGTAGTCGGTCCAAGGCTTATTCACAAACGTACTAGAGCCGTCGGACAACGTGGTGAAAGTCATCGCTGGAATTGTTTCCACAACGTCCCGCAGACGCTTTTCCTGACCCTTGAGCTGACGAATGCGCCATCGATGGAGTGCCCAGAGCAGCGCAACAAAGGCCGCAAGGCACGACAACCGGAACCAGTAGGTTTGATAGTAAGCCGGAGCGATGGAGAAATCGAGGGACGTGCCCGCCTCGTTCCATAAGCCGCTGTTATTGCACGCCTTCACGCGGAAGGTGTAATTGCGCGGAGGAAGGTTGCTGTAGAACGCTTGCCGGCGAGTGCCAGCGTCCTGCCAGTCACGATCCCAGCCTTCCAACTTGTAACGAAACGATACTTTTTCCGGCGCGACGAGGCTGAGGGCCGCATAGTCAATCTCTAGCTGGCGTACCAGCGGGGGCAGGTGGGGCTTCGATTGGGCCTCGCCTGACAAATTTTCACCATACTCCTCGCGGTCGGCGATGACCTTCTCGATATGCACCGGCGGTGGGAGCTTGTTGAAGGGAAGGTGGTGCGGATCGATGACGCTTATCCCGTCGGGAACACTGAACCAGAGTTTCCCATCTGATGACTTTGCGACCCGCGGCGTATAATCTCCGACAACAGCAAGTAGTCTCAGCCCGTCGGAATTATCGAAAACCGTGGCGTGGATTGTGCGGGCTGTCTTGTCTGTAGCACCGGTCCACGCGTCCAACTCGGAGCGCGCAACCCGTACCAAGCCGCAAGGCATCATTATCCAGACCCATTGGGCGTCGTCTTCCATGGTCCATTGGACCGCGTCGCAAGGCAAACCGCTCTTGCTCGTTAACGTGGCGATGCGACCGTTTTTCAATCGACTGAGTCCGCCCTCAGAGGCGACCCAAAGCGCGCCTTCCCCGTCGAACCGAAGTTGATTGACACGGCCTTCGCCCAGCCCATCGGCGGCCGAATAGGATGACTGAACATGGCCGTCACGAAACCAGGCGACGCCGCCCTGAGAAAATCCGAGCCACAGGCCGCCATGCAAAGGATCAGTAGCCAGAACAACCGCAGGATCCTTGCGTGCAAATGTGGCCCATGGAATAGGTGGGAACACATTATCCTGCGACAATCGCAAGAGGCCGACGTCGCGGTTGGCGATCCAAAGATTCCCCGAAGTGTCTTCGGTCAGGGATTCCACCAACCCCCCGGGAGCCGCCGCAGGAACAAACCGGTCCTTCTCCAGGTAACCGATTCTGGTTAGCGTGGAAACCCAGATTCGCCCGCGAGAGTCCTGAAAGAGGGATCCGACCCCCTCATCCGGTAGTCCGCTGCCGACAACCTCTTGCCCGTGCGCCGTCCTGCGCTGGCGGTACAGCGTAACCTGGCCCTGATTCAGGCGGTTTAAGCCATCAAGGGTAGCGAACCAAACGCTTCCGTCCCTCGCCGCTAACATGCCTCCCCAGGGAATATCCGATAAACCTTGTTTCTTGGAATATGTGACCACCGGGAGCTCGTGAAAACGGTCGAGCCCGTTGACGGTGGCGACCCAAATATTGCCCTCACGATCCTCAAACAAATCGTAAATATCGTCGCCGGACAGGCCGTCCGCATCGGAAAACACATCGGTCCGTCCCTGGTGTATATGCACAATACCCCGGCCTGCAGGACACACCCACAGACCGCCATCGCGATCGCGGAGCATTCTTAGGAAACGGAACCCCCGCCTCGCAGCGGGGAACCGATATACCGCCTCCGCTTTTTCATCAGCCAGGCGCATGACTGCGCCTGTTGCGGCGATCAAGACACTGCCATCCTCACTATCGGCCATGCCCTGCATTCTTCCGTTTGGCAAGCCTGACACCGCATAGAATTGTGGCGGTCCGGGTCTCCATCGCCACACTCCTGCCTCCAATCCGACCCAGAGATTTCCTTTGCTATCCGTATGCAATCCGAAGACGCCGTCGTCAACACCGCTCACCTCGGGGCTGCACTGGACGCTGCCATTCTGAATCTTGCAGAGTTTTCCATCGGGAGGCCCAGCAGACCCATTCGTGCCGGCCCATATCGAGCCCTCATGATCTTCAACCAAAGCACGGATGGCCAATCCAGCCAGGTCGGCATACTGAGTGAGCTTACCGTTCTTCCAGCTTGACAGCCCCTTCCTGGTGCCGACCCAAAGAGTCCCGTCGCGCGACGCGACCAGGCTCGTGATGGTGCTGGAGGGGAGGTGCTGATCTGGCGGTGGCTGCCAGAGGACGTTTCGGAAGCCATCGAAGCGATACAAGCCGAAGGCTGTCCCCAACCAGAGGTACCCGTCGGGCGTCTGGGCGATTGAGAGAATGGAGCCCTTGGCAAAGCCATCCCGGATCTTCCACGCCGTATGCGCGTACTGGCTGACGTCTAGCGTCGGGTCCAGCGCGAACGCACAAGTTCTCGCCATCAGCATGCCGGCCAGCATCGCGCCCGCCAATTTGCCGAGAACTCTATGCAAAATCGTGCCCGGCGCAGGTCTCAACCCAACAGCCGGCCCTCCGATACGCTCATACTATCCGACACGGACTGATTCAATGAGCCAAGCATCGGCCCTCGCTTTTTCCAGCGCATGTCTACCAGATCAGCTTCAGTCCGAACTGTATCTGGCGCGATGTGGTCGTCGTGGAGGTGAGGATGCCCGCCGAAGAAATTGGGGCTCCGTTGGCGCCAAACAGGCTGGTATTGTTGGTCGTTACCACCGGCGACGAAAAATTCGTGTGATTCAATACGTTGAAGAACTCAGCTCGGAATTGCGCATGAAACTTCTCTGAGCCGCCTAGGTTGCGAACGAGCGAGGTATCCAGGTTGAGAATGCCTGGACCGATAAGAATATTGCGCCCCGCGTCTCCAAACCGGGTGCTCGGATTGGGGAAAGCAAAACACTGCGTCTTGATGTAGTCAAGCGGATTTCCCGGATTCACACGAGAGCCGCTGCATCCCGGTCCGGTCAGTACATCCGGCCGGTCGAACTGATCGCCCTTCATTCCTAACGGGTCTCCAGTGATTATCGGTGTAAACGGTTCGCCGGAGGCAATGTGTAGAATCCCACCCCATTGCCAACCGTTTAATGCCCATTGCAGCGCTAGTGGCCCCGCTGTGAAAGTCGGGATTTCCCAGATATAGTTGACCGAGAGGTTTTGATGAATGTCGAAGTCGGCGAGTCCACGCCCATTTCTTTCATCGAACCAAAGCGTGGGGACGCTGTTCGCGAAGGTACCTGGGTTGCTGTTCGCCGATTCGGAACCCGAGTCAATAATTTTGCCCCACGCGTATGACACCCCGCCTTGGAGCCCTTTGCTGAGTCGGCGAGTTACCTGTATCTGGAGGGCATGGAAAATGGAATCGGAGTTCCACATAGTGCCAGAGATCTGTCCTACGTTCGGGTTCAGACGAGTTCCATTCACCGGCCATACGTAGCCCTGCGGCGTCAACGTTGGAAGCACCATGTCGAAATTGTTCGTGAAATAGGGAAGATGAACGCCTCGCGATCCCGTGTAGCCCACCTGCAGCACCGTATCCGGAGCAATGCTCTGCTGAATGTTGAAGTTCCACTCCATGTCATAGCTGCGCGGAGGATTCGGTTGAATATACGCGTAACGAAGTGTAGGCGTGGTCAATAGCGGAAATGCTCCACTTGGAAACGACCCCTGCGGCAGCGTGGTGATATTACCCAACTCAAAAAACGGAGCCGACAGCAGGCTCGTAACCGCAAACAAATATGGGAGAGGTAAATTATCGAATATTCCGAATCCACTGCGGATGGATGTCTTACCGTTTCCTAGCGGATCCCACGCAAAGCCCGCCCTCGGTTCAAAATCGAGCTTCGTCGGATTCAAGAAGAAAGGATCTCCGAGGTGTGGGGTTGTTGACGTCAACGATGGCAGATTCGAGAGTTTCCCATGGGCTTCGCTCACGACCGTCGCTGCCTCATAACGCAGCCCCAGATTGACAGTCAGATTGGGCCTCGCTCTCCAGTCATCCATAACGTATCCCGCATAAATAGACTGCCGGAGGTTGCGTGGCGTGATTCCGCTTCCGATTGGCGCGTTAAACGACGTTGGCTGGTCCTGCAGGAAGGCGGAGAGTGATCCGAACACGAACTGGCCTAGCGGGCTGGTTTTGCCCAATTCGTTGTCCCGGATGTTCTCAAAAGCAAAACCAAACTTTAGGGAATGAGTTCCTAACGTCGCGAACGCATCATCGTAGAACTGATACGAGTTGTAATGAAAATCGAACTCGCCGACGGCGCCAAAGCCCCCTGGAAACGTCGAGAGTTCCGAGTTCGTTATAACTCCCACTGGTTGGCCAGGCAAAAAGCCGAGCGACGTGTCTGCCGCCAGAGGGTTAATCGCCTTTAAACTCTTTGCCGCTTGCGAGACTACACGGCTGAAACCCAATCGTGCCGAGTTGGCCATGTGGACGCCGAATAAGTGCGTTTCCTCGAGAACTGCGGCTTGGCGACGGGACAGGGTGCCGATGATGTTGTTATTGAAGGAATCCGGTCCCTCCGTTTTTCCATTGTCAAACATGTAGGTTCCGAACAGGCTATCATCGTTCCCGATTGTGAAGTCCGAGCGTGAGGTAAAGAAGTCCTCATTGGTGTTCTGCGGAGTTGGAAGCGTGAAATTGCCGGTATCGCCCTCGACCGGACCGTTTGGAAGGGGATAGAACGTCAGGTACGGCTCTACTCTTGGATCAACAGTAACAGTACCTGAGCTGAGAATCCCGGTGCGGGCTGCGGCCGAAGGCACAATGTCCACCGTTGTTGTTGAAAGCAGCTGACGAATTCCTTCGTAGTCGCCAAAAATAAACAACTTGCTTTTGATAATTGGCCCTCCAGCATCGGTTCCGAATTGATTGCGGCGGAATGGGGGCGGAGACGAAGTTGTGTCGAAGAAGTTGCGGGCGTCGAGCGCGCTATTGCGCAGAAACTCATAAGCCGAGCCGTGTAGCTCATTTGTGCCCGAGCGCGTAATGGAGTTGATCACTCCTCCTGACGTCCTGCCATAGCTGGCCGGCGCGCTGTTTGTTACGACAGAAAATTCCTGAATCGCCTCCACGCCGAGCAAGAGACCGAGAACGCTGCCGGGCCCTCCGTTGGAATAGTCGTTTATGCTGATTCCATCGAGTCGGTAGTTGTTCCCTTGCGGGCGCGTTCCGCCGATGCTTAACTGCGTCCCGAGACCGCGGTTTGCCCGTTGGTTGCTCAGAGCGAGCGGGTATTGATACACCCCAGTGACTCCCGCTTGCAGCTGTGCGAGAGTCGTCCAGTCGCGCCCGTTCAGTGGCAATTCGCGAACTGTGGTCGAGTTCTCGGTTGCCTCCAAGGTCGAACTGGCCAATTGGATGGCGGGCGTTGTGCCTGAAACGTCGATTTTCGTCTTGACCTCGCCTGGGTTTAGCTTGAAATCGATGACCTCCTCGGAGCCTACCGTGACAAGAACACCCGATCTCACAAGCGTTGCAAATCCTCCCTTGGACGCACTGATCTGATATGTACCAGCCACCAAGTTCGGAGCGGTATAAATCCCGTCGTTATCTGCGTCTGTAGACCGAAGGACAGCCGTTTCGGAGTTCTTAACAGCAACCTGTGCTCCTGGAATCGCCCGTCCGGAGCTGCCAGTCACACTCCCAGAAATAGTCCCTCCAGCGACTTGTGCGAGACAAGCACTGCCGGTCACCAGTGCGATTGCAGTGACGCACGCGACGGTAAGGCGTTCCAGGGCTGGGTTGGCATACACGCAATGACCCTGAGTGGTCGCCAACCATGCGGGTTGTGGAGAACTTTGAATGAAGGTGTCGATTTTGGTGACGTCAGCCATGAGCCGCTGCCAAATTCAAGGGGCCCGTCCGGCAGCACACAGACGAACAACGCCGGAATCGGATCAATTATGGTTTGCCGCTCGCCGTTCGAGCTGGCTGACTCTTAACTTTATTCCATGTGCGGCTGCCAGTTCTATCCTCAAATCTGGCCATCGTCTTGTCCGACTCCGGGAAAGCTGGTCCCGTCTTGAGGGATCGGCCGCGAGATACCCAGCCTTTTCATCTTGGCAAGCAGCGTGGTTCGTTTCAGTCCCAGTTTTCCCGCTGCGCCGCGCGGTCCACCAACGATCCAGCCGGCCTGCTCAAGTGTTTCCAAAATCAGAGCGCGGTCCGAGTCTTCTAAGGCCATCGATGAGAGGAGCGTTCGGGAACGATGCAGACTGGGGATCACGAGCTCTGTTTGCTTTTTATGAAGTGGGTTTGGGAGCACACCATCCCGCGAAAGGATAACTGCGCGTTCCACCAAGTTCTGCAACTCGCGAATGTTGCCAGGCCAGGAATACCACTGGAAGGCAGCCATCGTTTCCGGAGGAATCGACTCGATTTGCTTTTCCATGCGGCGACTAAACATCTTCACAAAATGCGTGACAAGAACAGGGATGTCTTCTCGGCGCTCTCTTAATGCAGGTAACACGATCGGGAAGACATTCAGGCGATAGTACAAATCACTGCGAAATTGCCCGCGAGCTACCATCTTCATGAGATTCCGATTGGTCGCAGCTACCAGGCGGACGTCCACTTTGTGCGTGCGACCGCTCCCTAGACGCTCGAATTCCTGCTCTTGCAACACACGCAGCAACTTCGGCTGAAGCACTGAGGGGATATCGCCAACTTCGTCCAAGAACAGCGTGCCTTTGTCAGCCATTTCGAAGCGCCCGATCTTCTGCGCAATTGCACCGGTAAACGCACCCTTCTCGTGGCCGAACAACTCGCTTTCGAGAAGATCCAGGGGAATGGCCGCGCAGTTCAGCTTGATAAAGGTACGCCCGCAGCGCTGACTTACATTGTGAATAGCGTGAGCAATGAGTTCTTTTCCCGTGCCGGTCTCCCCTTCGATAAGGACAGTCGAGTCTGTGGGGGCAACCTGCTCAACCTGGTCGAGAACAGATTCGAGGGCAGCGCTAGTGCCGATGATCCGCTCGAACGTGCGTTCGACCTGATCCGGCCCAGGGTTTGTGACTATTGCATAATCTCCCACAGAAACCTCTACACTTAAGGCTCCCCACGCGACTGCAATAACCGAGGTTGGTCACATATCAAATGCAGCACGGACCCTTTTGAGCAACAGTTGATGATCGAACGGTTTTGAAAGGAACTCGACTGCACCCTCTCTCATCGCTCGAATCCTCATCCTGGCATCCCCATGAGCCGTGATGAAGATTATCGGAATATTGCATTCCTCTTCTTTCAGCCTGGCCTGCAACTGCAGACCCGACATCTTCGGCATACGGATATCAACAATTAGGCACGCAGCCCGAGTATGCAAATTGGATTCGAGGAATTCTTCCGCGGATCCGAAACACCGTGCGACCAGTCCAGCCGCTTCCATTAGGTCGCGCAGTGAATCTTGCATGGCCTCGTCGTCATCAATGATTGCTATTAATTTGGACGTTCGGTCCACCGACATGTGGGCAGCTTAAGTCATTGCCTCACCTGGAGCAATCAAACTTTGGGCTGATTGAACCAGACTTTAGGAGAGTAGAGCCGTACTATCGATAATCGGGCGAGGAAAACATTGATTCGCGCAAGTCGGCTATGTGATGGACTTGAGCTTGTCCGCCATTCTGACGAGGTCAGGCAGGGATTTAGCCTGCATCTTTTTCATTGCTTGGCTTCGATGCATTTTGACAGTGGCTTCACTGGCACCGAGTTCTGCTGCAATTTGCTTATTAAGCATCCCGGAAACGACGAGGCTCATCACCTCGCGCTCTCGGGCGCTTAATGTGTTGTACCGCTGTCGCAGTTCAGCAGTGTCTCGCCGCTTTTCGCGGACGATGCGATCTCGAGTGAGCGATCGCTGAACCGCGTCGAGCAAATCCTGGTGCCTGAAAGGTTTGGTGAGAAACTCAACCGCGCCAGACTTCATGGCTTTGACCGACATCGGAACGTCTGCATGTGCTGAGAGGAAGATAATTGGAATACTTACTTTCCCTCTTCTCAGTTCGTGCTGAAGGTCCAAGCCGCTAATGCCCGGAAGTCTCACGTCAAGAATCAGGCAACTGGGGCCATCACTGCGCGGACTCGACAAGAACTCCTGTGCAGTTCCGAAAGACTTAGAAGGCAAGCCGACGGACTCCATCAGTTCCTGGAGAGACTCACGCACATCTGTGTCATCATCGACAATGAATACGGTTGGCACATCCTGCGTGCTCATAATGACGCGCCTCAATCAGAAGGACAGTCAGAATCAAAATGTCGCGAGCTTCATTCTGTCATCACCGAACACTTGCCGGTTGACATCGCCGGATAGATTGTATCGGATGATGCAATACAGAAGCCGCGCAAAGCGTCGGGTTTGGGGGCAAGGAACTCGAGGATCGTGCGCGACCGCCGAAGCTCACCAGATTTGCAGGCTTGCCCGCGTGCGCTGGTGCGCCTGCTAATTTACACCACCAAAACGTGACACTCTGACACCCCTGTGCCACTGGGGCTCTGCCTTGGAAGTTGGTTTTCTTGGAATTCCAGTCAACAATGGTTAATGCTTACGGCGAAAAGTGCTGGACATGACGCCGAGCAAGAGCACCGCAAGAAAGGTCCCCCGCATGTCGCGCCAGTCCATGCGGGAGGCTTCACCACCGCGAAATGCATTCAGAACGGTGTCGATCATTGGTTGATTAGCGGCACTTGCACCAGTTCTACGTCAATCGCCAAACCCAGCCTCCAGTCGAGTTGATAAAACAATGCGGTTTCCCTGCCGGAGAGCACTTTGCGGAACGCAGGCATGTATTTCAATCTCAGCCGCATAATTGACTGTTCAACCTCAGCGCGCTTGCGGATGTAGTTCTCGGCTTGCTCACCGGTCATGCTGCTGTAGTTTTCGGCATAGTCGTTCAGCAGGGCAAGTTTCGTATCGTAGATTCTGGACAGCTCCGCGGCATATTGATCGTAGACCGGCCAAAACTTCTCTGCCTCAGCATCGCTCAGGTCCATATTCTCAGCAATGATTTGCTTCTTCTGGGACCTCACATCTTTGCGTAAAAGTTCGATGAAGTCGTCAGAGTTTGGTTGGGAGGCGTCGTTTGCGACCGAGCTTTTGGTCGCGTCCTTTTTGGCCGACGACGCATTCTGCGCCAATACCGAATTTGTCGCTGCAAACGCAATTAACATCAAAGTGGTCACAACAACCTTATTGTGGTTCACGGGGTTTCCTTCCTGTAGGGCGAAACTGGGGTTGGGCGCGACTGCTGCCCAGACTCTCAACATCATGGACTCTTCAGCATGTACGATTCCAATCGAGCAGCATCACGTATCGCTTACACGAGAAGGTCCGATTTCCTGCGTGCTCACAACACGTTTATCCTCCATGTGTGTGCCAATAATCCCTCTCGCTCTCGTCTTTGTCGGGTTCGGGTGTAAGGAGCCCGATAACAAGTTCTGATAAGGCAATGCCCGGCACGAGCGCGAGTAAAATGACCATTGCTAACACGCGCCATTCACCCGCGTGAAAACCGAGACCATAGTTTCTGAACCAGTTCACTACAAACTCCTTCAATCGATAGCGACAACCAGGAACAAGCAGAGATGGGGCCCCCGGACTCGCGCGAAGTTACTTGAAGCACAGTGCCTCCAACGGTCGAATGTTTACTTTCGCTCAGCTGCCGTGGGGCCAGCCGCCACATTTGCGGGCATTGGACTCAGCAGCTTCCCAATCGCCCGTTCCATCGTGCGGTTCATTTCAGAAACCACCGCTGGGACATCGCGCTTATTTACGTCTCCTACCTCCGACACAGCGTTGGTCCAAACGGTCAGCCCCGTAGCGAGATTTGTCATCTGGGCGGAAATTGAGACTTCAACCTTGACGCCACCCGCGTAGTCGATTTCCTCGAGCTTCTCCAATCGTCCGCTAAGCACATATTCGGTGTCGGGGCGACCGTCGTAGGGCTTGACACGGGCAAAGTCTCCGCTGGCGCGAAGGCGCTCGATTACCGAGTTGGTGACGAACTCACAAGGGTTAATCGCCCAACGGTGGTACGCATAGAAGGCGATTTGTTCTGGAGATGGTTTGTACACAATGGCTCCCTGCCTCAAGTAGGCGGGCGCGCGGAATTCACGGACTGCCAGCGCGGCGTGCACGTTTGCTGCAGGAGGCGGATCCGGCGGCGCAGGCAGGTTGAGAGTGTAGTAGTTTGGGTACCTCACCCTTCCTCCGCAGCTGGACAGGATCGCCAGAGCCGCCAGGGAGAAAGCAATCGTCGTCATAGTTCTTCCCATACTCATCCGACTGCGCAGCGCGCCGAAACGGGTGAGGACACCTGTCCCTTCACTCGATCGCATCATTTCGACACCTTCCTATCTTCGGGCTGTTTGACACGAATCAGACTCCACGGACGCTGTTTCACCGAGTCGGTCAACTCGTCCAGGTTTTGTGTTGCAGTGCGCAGGTTTTCGATTGTGTCATCAATCTTGTAATCATTTGCTCGCACCAGTACCTGCATGTCAGACAGCAACTGCCTGGCTTGCAGCAGAGTGCTTTGCAAATCAGCCAGATCGTTGCGGATTGGATCGCGTACATCACTCACAGTGCCATTCACGTTTTGAACGGTGTCATCGGCGTGCTGAGTCAGCGCATTCAACTGATCGGTAAGACGATCGATCTTAGGCCGTTCAGTAGCCAGCATTTCGTTGACGTTATCCAAGACGGCTCGAATCCTCTGCTGATTGGGCTTCCCGGTCACGGCATTCAGGTTGGTAAGTAGACTGCGCGCATCTCCGCTGATCCCCTCAAGTTCGCCGCGCGCCTGCGTGATCAAACCGTTCGCGTTGTCCGCCACAATCGCCATTTTGCCGGCGATCTCATCCAGGCTGGCGGCTTCCTGTGATGAAATGGTTGAGCCCGGTGGAAGGCGTCTTGCGTCGTTGCCGCCCGTCGTAATGGACAGTGCGGCTCCACTCATCACGCTGACTAGTCCCAACTTGGCTACAGACTTTTCGTTTACCGGCGTGTTTTGTTTCACATCAACCAGAATTTCAATCTTGGTGGGGTCCGACGCGGCAGGCCGTACCGCCATCACCTTTCCGACGTTGATGCCGCCAAATAGCACCGACGCTCCCGGCTCCAGCCCACCGGCGTAACGAAGGTACGTGCGGTATGGAACGGTGTGTCCGCTAAACTGCGCATTGATGAGGTAGATGAGCGTGAATGCCAGGATCGAGAAGCATCCAAGGACAAAGGCCCCAACTTTTGCTTGTGTTGTCACGGGTGTGTCTCCTGAGACTGTATATACTTTTCGAAGTACGCGGCCACAGCCGACGTTTTCGCTACGTTTTCGGGAATGCGATCGAGAAACTGGCGCACGCGGGGATTTTGACTTTTTCTAAGTTCATCTTTCGTTCCGACCGAGCTGAATGAGCCCTGATACAACATGGCGATACGGTCGGCGATACGGAATGCGCTGGGCAGTTCGTGAGTAACGACAATGACTGTCATTTGTAAAGCTTCCTTGAGGAGCAGAATCAATTCATCGAGTTCCGCAGCGACGATAGGATCAAGTCCAGCGGATGGCTCATCGAGCACGAGGATTTCAGGGCCGAGAGCGAGCGCGCGGGCCACGGCCGCGCGCTTTTTCATACCACCCGAGAGTTCGTTGGGAAGTAACTTCCCAAACTCCGCTAGACCGACCGCGGCCAGCTTCATCCACACCACAAGATCAATGATTGAGGGTGCAAGCCGGGTATGCTCACGCAACGGCAAGGCTACGTTGTCTTCCACAGTCAACGAATTAAACAAGGCTGCGCTTTGGAAGGCGACACCAATCGAGCGGTGGATCTTCTTCAATTCGAACTTTGAGCAGCGCGTGATATCCATTCCCTTCACGTGAACGCTACCCGACTTGGGACGCTCCAACCCGATGATCTGACGCAGCAAGGTGCTCTTTCCTGAGCCACTGCCGCCCAACAGCACCATCGTTTCCCCGTGTTCGATGTCGAGATTCAATCCATTCAGGACTCTGCGGCCGTCGTATTCAACCACAAGATCACGGACCGAAATGATGGGCATCAGTGTTTCACCGTGAAATAAAAGATGGCGGTGAAGACCGCATCTGCGACGATGACGAGGAAGGTCGACTTCACCACCGCGCTGGTGGTGGACCGGCCCACCGAATCGGGGCCTCCGCGGACACGAAACCCTTCCAGGCATCCAACGTGAGCAATGATGGTTGCGAACGCCACGCTCTTGATCAATCCGGTAATCACGTCGTGCAAGTTGATGGAATTGAATACATAGTGGATGTACAACAGTGGCGCCAGACGAGTGCTTAAGAACATAAACAGGCCGCCGGCCAAAATGCCGAAGAGATTCGAGATGATGCTGAGGCAGGGGACTGAAATCAAAGCTGCCAGATACTTGGGTGCAAGCACAAACTCCACGGGCTCCAGTGCCATGACGCGCAGGGAATCGAGTTCCTCGGTGACCTTCATGGTCCCGATTTCAGCTGCGAATGCTGAGCCGGACCGTCCGCTCACGGCAATCGCCGTGAGCAGTGGGCCGAGTTCGCGCGTAAAGCCAACCGCGACCAAGTCAATGATGTAGTGCAGAGCTCCAAAGCGGCGCAGTTCCGAGGCCCCCTGCATGGCTAGAATGAATCCCGTGCAGATTGCCATCAGCGAAACCATGGGCATGGCATCGACGCCGATTTCCAGTACTTGCTTCACGGTAGCCTGCCAGCGGTAACGATTCCCTACAAACGGCAGCGCTCGTCCCATGGCTCGAATGGTGGCCCACCACTGAATATTCAGACTTCCGACATAGTCGAGATGTTCGATCGTTCTTTCGCCCACGTTTTCGAGGACATTGGCCATCAAGACACCTTTTCTCCGCTGCCCGCGAGGTCGAACAGCGCCAGCACACCGGCAACCTCGAACAGACGGAGCACGGAACCAGCGACTCCCTGTAAGTAAAATCCAACCTGGTGATGGCGGGCGACTCTAAGAGCTTCGATCAAAGTCGCAATCCCGGACGTCTCAATATTGGAAACGCCGGCTAAGTCCACGGTGACAGTCCGAGGCAAAGGTTCCATCGACAAAATAGCCCTCAGGGAATCGCGAAGGTCGGGCGACGAATCGACATTGATCCGACCGCTCAGGAAGACCTTCGCATCCTTTCCGACTTGAGCTACTGAGATTTCGAGGTTGCTGTCCGAAGTCATTGCCACTCGTCTCACCGACATCTGCCCGCTCTCCGTTTGACTGCACGATCCTGCGTCATGCCTGAACCATTCGGCACTGATGCTTGCATGCAGCCTTCCACAACAACGCCCAACGAGGCGGCGCATCTATCTTTTTCTGCCAGCTAGGAATTGAAGAGGTCTGGATCGCAGTGGCCACTGCGAAACTGAGACAATCTTATTGGACTAGTTACTCAGAGTTTTTCGCGCCAGGTAGTTGCTGAGCTCAGGTAGATCGTTCTTGCTGATGGCAACACAAGTGCTTTACACAACGCATGGACGCCATCAGTGACAGTCAAACAGCTCTTGCGTTGCAGAAAGATCGTGCTCTGATGTCACCAACTATGACGCTTCCGTCAAACGGAGTGACACCAGTTGGGGGCGCTCTACCGGAAAGGCAATTGCGTGTCCTTGAGATTGGCGAGGACGACGGCCGGACCTGGACATACTGGAGGCATCAGCACACGCCGAAGCCGATTTTGATTCGTAAGGAGCGCCGAATAACCGAAACGGTTGTCAAGCGCGAAGGGGGAGCGGACGTATGGGAAAGTTAACTCGACGCGACATGCTGATCGGGGGATTGGCGACATTAGCGGCAACCACATTGCCGGCCGTAGCACTTTCGAGATCGATATCGGATTCACTATCGCTGAATAACACAAAAGGAGACAATTCCATGGCAACGATCACGACAAAAGATGGCACAACGATCTTCTACAAAGACTGGGGCCCAAAGGATGCCCAGCCCGTTGTGTTTCACGACGGCTGGCCTCTGTCGTCGGACGACTGGGACGAGCAGATGCTGTTCTTCCTCGCCAATGGCTATCGCGTCGTTGCGCACGACAGGCGCGGTCACGGTCGCTCCTCGCAGGTCGCCACTGGCCACGACATGGACCATTATGCGTCCGATGCAGCAGCGGTGGTCGAGCATCTCGATCTGAGAAATGCGATCCATATCGGCCATTCGACGGGTGGTGGCGAGGTAGCGCGCTATGTCGCGAAGTACGGCGAGCCTCAGGGCCGCGTAGCGAAGGCCGTGCTTATCGCCGCTGTTCCACCGCTCATGGTCAAGACTGAGAAGAACCCGGACGGCACTCCGATCGAAGTGTTCGACAGCTTCCGCAGGGCGCTCGCTGAGAACAGGGCTCAGTTCTTTCTTGATGTGCCCTTCGGGTCCGTTTTACGGCTTTAACAGACCCGGCGCGAAGGCTTCGCAGGGAACCATCCAGAACTGGTGGCGTCAGGGGATGATGGGCAGCGCACTCGCTCATCACGAAGGCATCAAGGCTTTCTCCGAAACGGACCAGACGGGCGACCTGAAAGCGATCACGGTACCGACTCTCGTGCTGCAGGGCGACGACGACCAAATCGTACCGTACAAAGACGCTTCATTGCTGCAGGCTAAGCTCCTCAAGCATGGCACGCTCAAAATTTACCCAGGCTTCCCACACGGCATGATGACTACGAATGCTGACGTGATCAATGCGGACATCTTCGCATTCATCAAAGGGGTAGCGGTCAAGGCTGCCTGACCTTCAATGAAACAAAATCAGCCCGTCACAGGCCATTTAGCGACGTTTTCGAATTCCTTGGTTTTCGTGTCTCCCGCCATTGGTCTGCTGAAGTTAAAATTAACTCCAGGAACCGCGGCCGAAGCTGCCGCGAACGAAGCGGCTATTCTGTCTGAGCTGCCACCAGCGAGGGAGCTGGCTTCCCGGTTAGCACAGCTTTGATGTTGTCGAGAGCAACCATCCCCATTTGTGTTCGACTCTCCACTGTTGCGCTTCCAATATGAGGCAGCAAGAAAGTATTTTTCAGCTCGGCGTAACCGGGATTCAGTTTCGGCTCACCCTCGAAGACATCCAGTCCCGCCGCTGCAACTCGGCCACTTTTGAGCGCTGCAATGAGATCGTCATCGACGATGAATCCCCCGCGGGCAGTGTTAATCACAATTGCCCCGGGAGGCAGAAGAGCGATGGTCTTGGCATTCAGGAAGTGATGCGTCTTTTCCGTCTCGGGAGCGTGTAGGCTCAGAAACTGACTCACGCCGAGAAGTTCCAATGGATCGGCATGGAACACTGCATCGCCGGCCTTTTCCTCTGGCAGTTGATGAGGGTCGGAGTAGTGGATCTTCATGCCAAAGGCGCGGGCACGCTTCGCGACCGCCTGGCCAATTCGTCCCATTCCCAGGATACCGAGTATTTTACCGGTCAATTGCCAGCCCAAAAGTGCGCCGCTGCGCGGTACCGTCCACTCGCCGCTTCGGACTAGCTCTTGTGCCTCAAACGCACGACGCGAGGCACCCAAAAGCAGCAGCATAGCGACGTCTGCCGTTGCGTCTGTCACGGCGGTCGGCGTGTATCCAATGGCAATGTGTCTTTGCGCCGCAGCCTGTAAGTCAATATGATCGACACCGACTGAATAGGTAGAGATCACCTTCACGGAAGGAGAGACTCGCTCAAAGAACTCGGCGTCGAGTCTATCGAACGGAGTGACGAATAACGCATCCGCTCCTTCGGCAGCGGCAAGGAGTTCATCGTGCTGAAATGGTGTTCCGTCGGCTTTCCTCCGCACCTCAAATTCATTATCGATTCGAGTCTCGACTGGCTTAACGAAGCGGGTCGTTACTACTAATATTGGCTTCTTCACAGACATTCTCCTTCGTCGAGCTAGATCGGATTTATCTTATGCGGCGAAGTTCGGAACAAGGATCAACTTAGTGTTGACGAACTCTTCAAGGCCAAGGCTGGAGAGCTCTCTTCCGTACCCAGAGCGCTTAATGCCTCCGAAAGGCAGCTCCGGAGCGCTGACATAGGGATAGTTGATGAAGACCATGCCGGACTCGATCCGACTGGCCACTCGCTTTCCTCTTTCGATATCTGACGTATACACAGATCCGCCAAGGCCGAATGGAGAATCGTTTGCAATCGCAATGGCTCCTTCCTCATCGATTGCTGGAAACACTAGTGCGACGGGACCAAAGAACTCCTGGTTGTAGGCAGGGTTGTCGGGGGTTACGTTCGTCAAAATCGTTGGCTCCAGAAAGGCACCGACTTCGCCGGCTCGGCGACCACCAAGGGCAATCTGTGCTCCATTACTTGTTGCCTCCTTAATCTGCCGAAGGATGAGCTGAAGAGCTGCATCGGAAGCGAGCGGCCCCAAGGTCACACTTTCGTCGAGGGGATTGCCCAACTTTAGCTGCTCGGTCGCAGCTATGAAGCGGGGAAGAAACTTGTCCAGCATCGACTCGACCACGATGAATCGCTTTGACGCGATGCAGGTCTGCCCGCTGTTTCCAAACCGGCCGAGCACAGCCATGGCTACAGTATGGTCAAGATCGGCGTCGTCTAAAACGACGAACGCGTCGCTGCCGCCGAGTTCCATCGTGGACTTCTTCAGGTTCCTGCCTGCTCGCGAGGCGAGTGCCTCACCCGCGCGCTCGGACCCCGTAAGAGCGACACCCTTCACCCGTGGGTCATCGATCAAAGATCCCGATTGGTCGTTGTTCAAGAACATATTGGTGTACACACCTTCAGGCGCGCCGGCCTCCCTAAGGACCCGCTCAAAGGCCAACGCACATTGGGGAACGCCAGGTGCGTGTTTGAGGAGTACCACATTGCCAGACATCAGATGCGGACCGACAAATCGAGCCAACTGATAATAAGGATGGTTCCAAGGCTGAATGCTAAGAAGGACACCTAAGGGTGAATATTCGAGCCGGGCATCGCCCGTGGCAGAGTCGATTTTCTTTGGCGCAAGGAGGAATTCCGCGTTATCCGCGAAGTGCCGCATGATCGAAGCGCTGAGTTCCACTTCGCCTCGGCTCTCAGCGATTCTCTTACCCATTTCCAATGTGGCGAGACGAGCCAGTTCCTCCTTCTTCTCCAGAAGTAGCTGGGCAGATCTTCCAATAATCTTCGAGCGCTCGCTGAATGGCCGAGACGCCCACGGTCGAAATGCCTGGTTCGCGGTGGTCAATGCATCCCACATCTCCTCATCGGTATGTTCAGTAAAGGTTCTCAATACTTCTCCGGTTGCCGGATTAACGCTGACGTACGACATCTTCAGCTCCTTTATCTTCTGAAGTTACTGTCGAGTACTATGCCGCCGACGTGCTCTGCGGTGGTGGTCCATAGCGATTGTGTTTCGACTGAAGATAGTGCAAGACTCGTGCCATTCCTAAGACCGAGGTGTTGTGTCGAACAAAGGGATTCCTCGGAATTGGGCGATCGGCCTGCAGTCGAAACCATGACATGTCAATAACGCGTCAAACTCCTCGGTCACAAGCAATCGCCTTTCATCAAAGGTGATTCCTACTTCCTGCAACTGTCTACCCGGCTCGTCACGTGGATTCTTTGTACCCGTCACTGGAAACTAACAGTACGAATCCCCAGCCTGTGGCGGCCGTCGATGGTTGTAAACGTATTGTTGGACACGGTAATCCTGCGCTTTCCAGTCCTGTCGTGTCGGTCAAAGCTCAAACGAACAACACAATGCGTGGAGCACAGGCCTCAGGATGCGCGCGCCTTTGGCAGGCTGATTGCACACCAGCAAAACGGTAGATATTTCAGGTCCCGCAATGAAAGGAGTTATCCGATGGGAGAAAAGAAAAAGGAAAATGCAGCGCCTTCGACCGGGAAAGCAACCAGCGTGGTTGACTATATCGTCCAGCGACTTGCTGATGAGGGTATCACGGACTGTTTCGGTGTACCGGGTGACTACGCATTCCCAGTCTGTGACGCTGTCGATCGCAACCCAAACGTTAGATGGGTCGGCTGCTCAAATGAATTGAATGCGTCCTACGCTGCCGATGGCTATGCACGCGTTCGGGGCGCGGCACTGCTCTCTACGACCTATGCGGTGGGCGAGTTATCGGCGATCAACGGAGTGATGGGCGCAAAAGCCGAGCGCTCACTCGTCTACCACGTCGTAGGCATGCCGTCGTACCAGAACCAGCGTGTACACAGGAAGCTGCATCACACCTTTGGAGACGGAGTTTTCGGGAACTTCGTCAACATTTCCGCTCAAGCCGCCTGTTGCCACGCCGTGATCGACCCCGATAACTGCATGATTGAAATGGAACGGGTGATCTCAGAGGCCCGTCGCAATAATCAACCTGCCTACATCGTCGTTCCAGGGGACTATGCGCTGGCACCGGTCACGCCGACCGAGGTGCGGCCTGTGACGCTCAAGTCGAACGAAGCGTCCCTCGAAAAAGCCGTCGCCGCCATAGCTGAACGGGTAAGAGGCGCAAAATCCGTTGTCGCCTTCCCGGCGTTCGCGCTGGCGCGTCTCCGCTTACAGAAGGAAGCCCAACAGGCGATCGAGGCGCTGGGCTGCCCGTTCGCTACCACGACGATGGAAAAGTGCATCATCGACGAAAGCCATCCGCAATTTGCCGGGTTGTATGCGGGAGCGGTGTCCGCAGAGAAGACGCGGCAGATTGTCGAGGACGCGGAATTGGTGCTTGATATCGGCGGGATCAGCCTCAACGACGAAACCACCGCGGGCTTCTCTGGGCGACTTGATTCCGCGCGGTTCGTCTCGATCGGGCTAAATGATGTTCGTATCGGAGAACAGGTATTCGGGAACGTTCGACTCGCCGACGTGCTCGCTGCGCTCGCAAAATTCAAATCGTCCACTGTTCCCTACAGAAGAACACCAGAACAAGCCCAACGCGTAAATGGGAAACCAGCGGACAAGATCACGATGGATCCACTCTATTCTCGCTACGCGGCGTTTATCCGACCGGGCGATAACGTTGTTCTTGAAAGTGGGAGTTCGAGCTTAGGGCTTCCGCCAATGACACTCGCCGATGATGTGCGGGTGCACATACAAATGTTATGGGGGTCGATTGGATGGGCCACGGGAGCCGCTTTCGGGGTAGCGCTCGCCGATCCCAACCGGAGAACGATCCTCATCACTGGTGAAGGCTCTCACCAATTAACCGCCAACGAGATCGGAAATATGGGGCGCTACGGTGCCAATCCGATCATCCTTGTTCTCAACAACGACGGCTATATGGTGGAGCGGGCGCTGGAACCATACCCAGACTGGTCCTACAACGATCTCGCAAAATGGCGCTATGCAGATTTGCCGCGGGCGTTGGGATGCGCTGACTGGATAACAGCACGCGTTGAGACGATTGGCGAGCTTGACGCCGCGATGAAATCGGCCCGCGAGAGTAGATCGGGCGCATACATCGAGGTCATCGGGGGACGAATGGATATGCCCAAAGCTCTCGCCTTCGCGCATACCCGCATTAAGGAATTGTACGGATCTGATGCGGCTTAACAAAAACGATGGGCACAAACAAGAGTCAATCAGACGTAATTTGAAAATCGGAAATGAAGGAACGGTGATCGGGATTCGCGTTGCTCACCAGCTCCGGCTTTTGATCCCACCCGTAGATGAATGCCTCTCCCAGCTGGGCCGGCAAGAGTTAGCCGCCGGCCCAGTGAATTTGAATAAGGATACAGAAGTGACGATCAAACGAATAAACGCAAAGCACATTTCCGTTGCCGCCCTCGTCCTCGCGGCCCTGTTCTTCTCGCAGCGGACGCACGCCCAGGCCCTCAACATGGATGGCCAGTCCGGAATTTTTCTTCAACCTTGGGCCGAAGTGGTTCCAGCGCCTGATCACAAGTTCGGCGGAACCACGGCAAGTTTCCATGTGGTGGATGCAGGCCCTGTTGCTGGAGACTATCTCAACATCGGATTGGAAGAAGGATTTGGCAACTGGCTAGAGTTTGGCTTTACCCGCAACAACCACACTGACGGAGGCGATCCCACGATCAGTCCTCTTTTCAACTTTTCTGGAATGAACATCTTCAACGTCAAGGCGAAACTGCTGGCAGCGAATTATCACAACCGCAAATATTTGCCGGCAATCGCTGTGGGAGGAGTGCTCCGCACTAATGATCCATTCGTTGTGCAGTCGGTCGCACACAAAAATGCAACCAACGGTGACGTCTACTTGGTTGCCACAAAACTTATCGTTATGGGAAACAAATTGGCCTTCCTAGCAACGGGCGGAGTTCGCGGAACGAATGCGCAGAAGTACGGCTATGGCGGGAACACTATCGATTGGGAGGCGCGGGCGTTCGGAGGGATCGGTTTCCCGATTCCTATCAAGAAAATTGTAGTGGTCGCACCTACTTTCGAGATCGATCAAGAACCTCGAAGGATCAAGTATGTCCCTACTGCCACGCTGCCCACGGACCTGATCTACGCCGTCCGAATCTCTCGCCCCGACGGCCGATGGAGCTTCGACGTCGGTACTGGTCACTTGGGCGCTTCGCTGGCGCCGGGAATCAACATTAAAGTCAACAACGCCGTCGCCTTTGCGGCCGACTTCAGGTTCTGAGAGGTAGCTTGCCTGTTGTCGGTGGAACGAGGACCTTGACGTCGGGCTGTAGAGATAAAGAGGATCAGATGCCGGAGAACACGTCAACTTTTTCAACGATTCGTACGCCCTCAACTTATCCGGCGTCACAAAAACGTCACATGGCAGGAAGCCGTGCGGATCTTCGCGTACCGTATCGAGAGATCACTCTGTCACCGACGCGCCACAGTAATCGCACGGAGGAGAACCTGCCTATACCTGTTTACGATACGTCCGGTTCCTATACGGACCCCGAGGTCGGCATTCAATTGGCACGGGGGCTGTATGCCCTGCGGACGGGTTGGATAAAGGAGCGGGGTGATACCGAGATTCTCAAGCGACCGAGCTCCGACTATGCTCTCACTCAGGAAAACAATCTTCTCAATCTACACCTGCGCTTTCCTTCGCCGTTCGTGTCCCGTCGCGCGCGAGATGGCCAGAACGTCAGCCAGATGCATTATGCGCGTAAGGGTATTGTGACTCCGGAGATGGAGTTTGTTGCTCTCCGGGAGTCGATGCTGCTGGAACGTCTGTTGCAGAACTCACTCTATGTATCCCAGCATCCGGGACAGCCTTTGGGTGCACAGCTTCCTAAGCAAGTCACGCCGGAGTTCGTACGCGCGGAAGTGGCCGCCGGCCGTGCGATCATCCCAGTCAACGTAAACCACCCTGAACTGGAACCGATGATCATTGGACGGAATTTCAAAGTCAAGATTAATGCCAACATCGGCAATTCCGCCGTCACCTCTTCGCCCGCTGAGGAAGTCGACAAAATGATTTGGGCTACCTACTGGGGCGCGGATACGATCATGGATCTCTCGACCGGAGAACACATTCACGAACTCCGGGAGTGGATCCTTCGCAACTCGCCGGTGCCGATTGGCACCGTTCCTATCTATCAGGCTCTTGAAAAGGTGGGCGGACGTGCGGAAGAACTCACCTGGGAATTGATGCGCGATACGCTCATCGAGCAGGCCGAGCAGGGTGTCGATTACTTCACTCTGCACGCTGGTGTTCGGTTGCCGTGGATTCCCCTCACGGCGAGACGACTGACGGGAATCGTTTCTCGCGGCGGTTCGATTATGGCCAAGTGGTGTCTTGCTCACCACCAGGAGAATTTCCTGTACACGAATTTCGATGAAATCTGCGAAATCATGAAGGTTTATGACGTTTCGTTCAGTTTGGGCGATGGTCTTCGCCCCGGCTCGATTTATGACGCGAATGATGAAGCCCAGTTCGCCGAATTGCGCACGCTCGGCGAGTTGACAGAACGCGCTTGGAAGCATGACGTACAAGTCATGATCGAAGGTCCCGGTCACATACCGATGCAGCGCATCCAGGAGAATATGGACGAGGAGTTTCGGTACTGTTTTGATGCTCCCTTCTATACCCTGGGGCCGCTCGTCACCGACATCGCCCCGGGCTACGATCACATTACGAGCGCGATCGGAGCTGCCCAGATTGGGTGGTACGGGACGGCCATGCTCTGCTATGTAACTCCCAAAGAACACCTTGGTCTTCCGAATAAAGAGGACGTTCGGACTGGCATCATCAGTTACAAAATTGCAGCGCATGCGGCCGATTTGGCAAAGGGTTGGCCTGGGGCTCAGCTTAGGGACAACGCGTTGTCGAAGGCGCGCTTCGAATTTCGTTGGGAGGATCAATTTAATTTGAGCCTCGATCCCGAGCGTGCGCGCGAGTATCACGATGAAACCTTACCCCACGAAGGGGCAAAGACCGCACACTTCTGCTCCATGTGTGGACCAAAATTCTGCTCGATGAAAATCACGGAAGAAATTCGCGCCACTTACGGGTCAGACGAGCAGAAAGGAATGGCGGATAAGGCTCGCGAATTTGTCGCTAGTGGCGGTGAGGTTTATCGGTGACGCAACCCGACATTGCTATCGTTGGCGGCGGCTTGTTAGGCCGGCTTCTTGCATGGCGCGCTTCCACTGCTGGCCTGCGTGTTGCTCTCTACGATGCTGCCACCCAGGCGGGTGAAGATTCCGCGGCTTGGGTGGCGGCTGGGATGATTACTCCTTCGGCTGAGGCCGTTGATGCCGACCCGGAGATCGTAGCGATGGGGCGGCGCAGCCTTAGCCTGTGGCCGCAATGCCTCGCCGAATTACCAGAGCCGGTTTTCTATCGTGATGGCGGAACCATACTTCTTTGGCATCGCGAGGATGCAGGCGAGGCACATCGCTTCGAGAGACTCCTCGCAAGGCGCGACGCGCAGTCGAATCTGGTTCATGTCGATGCGGCTCGGCTCAGTGAGCTGGAACCGGCGCTCGATTCAAGGTTTCAGCAGGCCCTGTATCTTCCCGGCGAGGCGCAGATTGACAACCGGGCCTTGCTGAAGACTCTCGCCCTCGCGCTCGAAGAAGCATGTGTTCAGTGTCACTGGCAAACGTTTGTAGCGGCAGATGAGCTCCCCGCCGCGGGCATCGTTGTAGACTGCCGCGGCATGGGCGCACGCCGAGACTTGGAGCAACTGCGCGGGGTTCGCGGCGAAATTGTGCGTCTCGATGCGCCGGAAGTTGAATTGCGCCACATGTTGCGCCTGCTGCACCCTCGGTTTTCCGTTTATGTGGTACCCCGTGCTGAGGGTAAGTTAGTCGTCGGTGCCACCAGTATCGAGAGTGACGATCGCTCCCCAATTTCAGTGCGCAGCGCATTGGAGTTACTCACCTCTGCATACTCCGTACTGCCGGCCCTAGCCGAGGCGCGCATCCTGGAGTTTGCGACGCAGGTACGGCCAGCCCTTCCCGACAACCGGCCTGCGTTTTTCTATCATCTAGGACGGCGCGTGCTGAGAATCAACGGACTGTATCGTCACGGTTTTCTGCTGTCGCCCGCAATCGTTGAGGAGGCATTGCGTTTGCTATCCCGGCAATGGGAAGAACCGTACACGGGGCGATGGTCCTGCCTGCGTATGTGTGCCCACGAGGTCGAGGAGGAACAAGCATGTCCGTCCTTGTAAATGGGCGAATGCAAAATCTGCCAGAGCCGCCAACTTTGGCAGCATTGTTGGTAGTGCTCGCTCCCCCAACTCCATTCGCCGTAGCCTGCAATGGCGAATTTATTCCGCGTGCAAACTATGCCGGATGCGAAATCCAGCCGGGCGACCATATCGACATCGTGCATCCTGCGGCGGGAGGTTAGCGTGAACGATAGTAAAACAGAAGACATACTCACTTTGTATGGACAGACCTTCGCGAGTCGCCTTTTACTGGGCACATCTCGGTACGAATCTCCTTCGCAATTGGCGGCTGCCATACGCGCAGCCGATCCGGCTCTGCTTACCGTATCGGTTCGGCGGCAACTCACTGGTGGACGCCTAGGTTCACAGAATGCAGGTGAATCTTTTTGGAATTTGCTGCGCGAGACAGGTCGCAAGAACCTCCCCAACACAGCAGGCTGTCATACTGCGCGCGAGGCAGTGAACACTGCGTCCATGGCTCGCGAGTTGTTCCAGACGAATTTTATAAAACTCGAAGTCATCGGAGATGAAGTGAATCTGCAGCCAGACCCCTTTGGTCTGGTTGATGCCGCCAGAGAACTCGTAAAACTCGGCTTCCAAGTCTTCCCGTACTGCACAGAAGACTGGGTTCTTTGTAGGCGTCTGATGGACGCTGGATGCGAGGTGCTCATGCCCTGGGCGGCTCCTATCGGAACCGGTCAGGGGCCACGCAACCCTCGCGGTTTACGCGAACTACGCGAACGTGCTCCAGAAATTCCGCTGATCGTGGATGCGGGCATAGGCCTTCCCTCCCACGCCTGCCAGGTGATGGAGTGGGGCTTCGACGGGGTATTGCTAAACACAGCGGTATCGCGAGCTCTTGATCCTATTCGAATGGCCGGTGCCTTTGCCAAAGCCGTCAAGGGAGGTCGCGGTGCATTCCTGGCTGGACCAATGATTGTGCAAGAGACCGCTGTCCCGAGCACTCCTGAAATCGGTCGTCCCTTTGCATCGGGCCCATCACGATTGGAAGGCCAGGCGCCTGGCTTGATGAGAGGATAGCTCTACCAATTTACGTCGTTCGAACCGACACTACATACTGGCTGAGTGAAGTTCGCCCTCTCTATCATTCATCCCCTCGATTCGTTAGCCCCCGATCGAGTCTTTGCCTCATGGATCTATCAGCACGATGGATCTGCGCACTATTGACGGTTTGTCTTGTGCACGAATCAGCTGTCTAATCTTGCAAGTCGTCGGTGTCACTATATGACGCGTCACTGTCACTCGACTCCGAGTGACGGCCACAATCATTGTTAACTCTCCCAACCTCTGCAAATCTACGCCGCTTGAATGATCCGACGCTCCAAGAGGCGATTCTCAGCTTTGGCACTGTCTTTGCTCTACGTAATTCGAGTTTTCTAGCGATGACACCGGGAACTTTCGCTTGAATAGCTAACGTAGGCAGGCAATCGATTCTGCGTAGCAAGGATGAAACTTGGAGGGAATGATGAAAAGAATTAAGGCTCTAGGCACCGTCAAGAAATCTGGGAGCTCCCTAACCTTCGTAAGGGCAGACGTCCAGAGTGAACAAAAGCGCGCGATTTCCTCAGCAGGCTTGTGTTTATGCTGGCGGCAAACCCGGCCAGCGTCATGGATTCTGTCAGTCACGATGAGCATTTTGTGTTGCGGAGTCGTGCCGGTCGGCGCACAAGAGTCTTCAAATCTAACTGAGACGGTGCAGCCATCGGCAACCGCAGCCAAGGCGGAGCAGGAGTCTTCCGACATTGCGAAGGCCGCGCAAAACCCTATCGCTCACATGATCTCGGTGCCCATCGAGAATGACTTTTATCCTCAGACCGGCATGAACAAAGAAGACGAATACGTCCTTGAGATAAAGCCGGTTGTTCCAATCCCGTTGTCGAGGGACTGGAATTTGATTACGCGAACGATCATACCGGTAATTCAAACACCTGAGCTTGCACCTGGAATAAATGGGACAAGCGGGTTAGGAGACATACAGGAGTCTCTGTTCTTCTCACCGACAAAGGCGGGTCTAGGTGGGATTATTTGGGGAGCGGGACCAGCCATTTCAGCCCCTACTGCCACGGAACACATTTATGGGTCGGGAAAAACAAGTATCGGCCCTACTGTTGTTGTCCTTAAGAGTCAAGGGCACTGGTTGTTTGGATCGCTCGTGCAAAACCTATGGTCGGTGGAAGCTGGTCCCAAAGACCGTCCTGCCGTAAACCAGATGCTGCTGCAGCCTTTTGTGAACTACAACTTGCCGCACAAATGGTATCTGACTTCATCGCCGATCATCACCGCGAACTGGAAGCTGGACGCCGGACGGTGGTTCGTGCCGGTGGGCGGCGGCGTCGGGAAAATTGTGCGTTTCGGAAAGGTACCCGTGAACATCTACGGTCAATTCTTCGGAAGTGCGGAATACCCGAACGGGACGAGCAAGTGGTCGGCAAGGTTCCAGATGCAGTTTCTATTTCCGAGGAGGTGAGGGAATCGGAAAACAGCTTCGAGGCCGCAAGCTGATCGTCAATCTAAAGAAATGTGCGCTCGGGGCTCAGATACGTAAAGGAGGAATCGAGATGTTCGGAGCAACAAAGGTTGGAAAGCAGCAACCCTCACCCTATGCCACCACGACGGATTTCTGTCAAATCTTCGAGACGGACATGAACCGATTGTATCGCTTGTCGTTCCTGCTCACAGGGGATGAGCCTGTCGCTGAGCAATGTTTTCTCAGTGGACTGCAGAGGGCTCAAGAAGGGAACCCAATCTTCAAGAATTGGGCGGAGGCTTGGGCGCGGCGGATGATCATTCTGGATGCAATTCGAGTGCTCCAGCCGCAATTGATAGTGGACACCTCAGAGTCCCTTGGCCAGGTTGCCGGCGATTGCGCGACGGATCGAATTGAAATCGCCGAGATTGTAAAGCTTCCAGTGTTCGAGCGATTCGCATTTGTAATGTCAGTCCTCGAAGGCTACTCGGATCACGAGTGCTCTCTTCATCTCGGCTGCACGCGCGCGACGGTTGCTGCAGCACGAGTTCGTGCTTTCGAACGGTTCGGAAGGGCGGCGGAACTTCGCGACAAGCTTGTAAGCATCGCCTCAGCTCACAAACAGCAGGGAACGGGTTCCAAGTCTGCGGCCCAATTGCGGCCATTGACCATCATGCGTCCTTCCGCATAGAGCGCACATATTTTGTGGGCGGGAGCAAGAGTGGAATCGTCAACAACCGGGCCGCATTTCTTCCAGCTCAAGTCTCCCTTGGTAATCGATCGGCACGGAGATCACCCTAGTTCTTACGAGCTGCTCGGTGACGATTGATGAGATGTCGATATGAATGAGATCGATGAAATAAGAATAAGGAGGATAACCCATGGCCAACGCAGCAGCTCCAGTACAAACCTCAACCACCACGTGGAACATCGACCCCGCTCATTCCATCGCGGAGTTCAAAGTCAAGCACATGATGATTGCCAATGTGAAAGGGCAATTCTCGAACGTTTCAGGAGCTTTGATCCTGGACGAATCGGATATCGCGAACTCTCGCGAATTAGCCACAGACCGTACCCACCGTCCGCGACCTTCTACACGTAGATGTGCATTACCTTGACGAACTTCTTGAGCGACGGTTGACTCTTAGCCCAGGCCGCGACCGCCGGCGTAAGCAGGAAGTAGGATTTGCCGAAACCGTCGCCGTCACGCTTGACGACCAGGACGGTAGCCTTCACGTGGTGCCGCGGATCGGACGAGACGTACACGAATTCCTCATCGCTGGGGACGCCGAGCTCTAACGTCAAGTCGTCCGCGTCTGGCACGGAGACTTCGCCGTCCGCGACAAAGTTTGAAGCCGCGAACGGATCGTCAGATGCGAGCGGTTGGATTGCTGGGTGATTTTCGGGAACCGCGAACGGATCGTCCGCGACGTTGTACTCTTGCATTGGTGCGTTGATTGGAGACATAGGTCTCTCCTGCTGTGGGATTCAGTGGTTTGTCACGAGCAAACGGTTGGACAGTTTGTTCGGGACGCCGGGTACTGTTGAACCCTGCGTCCCCCGAAAATCAGACGTGCGTCTTCATCACGGTGCAATAATGATTGCGGTAGTTCAGAAACTTCTCTTGATTCGCGAACCATCTACTCTTTAGGTTGAACTTTCGCACACGCAGTCGCCGATGAGTCCGCAAGCGTGGCAACCGCCTGCTGCGTCAACCGCACAATCTCGGGAGCAAGATTCCCCATCCTCTATAGGTTCGCCGCAGACGCAATAGGTGCAGCTGCACTCAGCGTCGTTGGGCGCCCCGCAGATCGGGCAGTTATTAGGTTCGTATGGAACAGCGACCGCGAGAACCGCAAACCAGCCTGCCGCTGTTTTCTCGATCTTCACACTCTTAGCCTGCGTTTCTGGATACGGCGGCACCATCGGTATATCGCCGATCTTTGACAGCCGTAACGCCCCGTCATGAATGCTGTGCCCCGCGGCGGATGGATACTTGAATGATGCCGGCGGCTGAGACTTCGCATCGCGACTCTTTCGGACAAAAGCCTTCATCACTTGATAGAGCACGTCCGTCAGAATCATGGAGTACACATCCCGCAGCGGATTCCGCCAACCCCGCTTGCGCACCGTTAAGTCCCTGGATTGTTCCGCTTGCGTAACCCCGCGCCCATCCACCCAAGCGACCTGCCGTTCGTGCACAGCCCGCATGTATTCGTCCCTACAGATTTGCAGCGTGCGGTCCAGGATGGCTTCCTGGGCCGACGTAGGAGCCAATCTGACCCTGCAATAGTCCGTGAACGCTTTCTCTGTTTTCATGGCAACTTTCAACTCTTTATAAGTGACGTGACCGGCGAAATTTGTACCAGGTGGAATGAGAGAGAATCCACTTGGAGGAAAAGCTGGCCATGCCGATCAAGAGGTACAAACCAGAGCAGATCGTGACGATGCTGCGGCAGATCGAAGTAA
>Ga0209517_10001279_pt1 | contig 38708 bp, 25 predicted proteins | sample PeaSoiMetSII2010_FD_187695 | JGI IMG/M metagenome (GOLD analysis project Ga0209517, IMG submission 187695) | Peat soil microbial communities from Weissenstadt, Germany - SII-2010 (SPAdes) (version 2) | ecosystem: Environmental > Terrestrial > Soil > Wetlands > Peat | place: Germany...
CGCCCTTCGGCCTTCCCGCAGAGTCGCGCCAAACGAGACGTTATCGCCACTCGCGAAAATACAAAAATCGTGGAAACGAACTCAACAAATCGTTTGGAATCAACAAAAGCTCGAAAAAACGAACTCAAAACGAAGCGAAAAACAGCTCGATAAAGGGGCAACAGGCGTCAAACCGAGCCATGCGCCACCAATTGCGGTCCGTTTGTTTCATTTAGCCAAGGCCTGTCGCGCGGAAACGAACGCCTTGACTGACCACGGAAAGCTGTTTTTTGACGACCGATCCGGGAATGTTATTGAAAACAAAGGATCGGTCCAGAAATTAACGACCCCTATCCCGTCCTTATCCAAGGAGGGGAACTCCGGGCTCCCCTCCTCGGACGAGGAGGGGTGGGTGTGGTGCGACTTTGTGACCTTCGCGTATCTTGCGCCTTGGCGTGAAACCGGGTTTATGGCATCAAGAAAGAGAACAAAGCGAGAATGTCTATGAAAACAAAGGAGCGAGAGGAAACTCGTAGACCCCGATGAGCCAGGTGGACGAAGTACGGGCGGCTGCTGACATCGTCAAGATCGTGGGCGATTATGTCAAGCTACGCAAAGCCGGTGCGAATTACATGGGCCTTTGCCCGTTCCACCAGGAGAAGACCCCTTCTTTTGCCGTCCACCCGGCCAAGCAGATTTTCCATTGCTTCGGCTGCGGCGTTGGCGGTGACGTCTTCAAGTTTGTGATGATGATCGACAGCCTTAGCTTCCCCGAAGCACTGCGGCGGGTGGCGGAGAAGGTGGGCATCTCGATCTCGGAGTCTTTCGGCGAGGCCTCCTACGATCCCAATACGCGAGTCCGCGCCGCGCTCTACAAGATGCACGAAGCTGCCGCCAAGTTCTTTGCCGGCCAGCTAACCGGCACAGCGGAGGGGCGCTTGGCGCGGGCCTACCTGGAGGATCGGGGCTTGAACGATGAGGCCGTGGGCCGTTTCCGATTGGGATATGCGCCGGGCGATGGCCAGGCCTTGAACCGGCACCTGAGCGGGGCGATGTTGGAGCTGGCACAGGGTGATGCGGGCAAAATATCCGACTTGCTCGCCAAAAGTGGCTTAATCGGCCACGACGCCGAAAGAAACCGCTTCTACGACCGCTTCCGCCGCCGCATCATCTTTCCTATTGCCGGCGATAGCGGCAAAGTCGTGGCTTTCGCGGGTCGAGCCTTGGGAGACGAGCAGCCCAAGTACCTCAATTCGCCGGAAACTCCCATCTACACCAAGGGGCGAGTGTTGTACCACCTGGACCGCGCTGCCCAAGCCATTCGGAAACTCGACTACGCCATTCTGGTTGAGGGCTACATGGACTGCATCGCGGTGGCTTCGATCGGCGTAGAGAATGTTGTCGCTTCCTGTGGGACAAGCCTGACCGAAGGCCAGATTCGCTTGCTGGCGCGCTATTCGCGCCGCATCGTGGTGAACTACGATCCGGACTCGGCCGGCGTGGCGGCCACGGAGCGCTCCTTGGCGTTGCTCCTCGAGGAAGGCTTTGAAGCCAAGGTGCTGGCGCTGCCCGGAAAACTCGACCCGGATTCCTTCATTCGAAAGGAAGGGGCTGGGCGTTACCGGGAACTGCTTTCAGGGGCGCCGACTTATCTTGACTATTTGACCGATCGGGCCATCGCCACGCATAACCTCACCACCCCCGAAGGGAAGGTCGGAGCGGCCAATGCCGTGCTGCCTTACCTTGCCAGGGTTCCCAACCCTATGCTGCGGGCGGAACTAGCGGGCCGGTTGGCAGAACGGTTGCGCTTGGACCCGCGGCTTTTGCGTGAGGAACTCCGGCGCGTGGCGGGGCCGGCCCGATCAGAAGTGCGGATCCAGACCGCATCGGCCACTCCCAAAACCACGGTGGCGGAGAAGGAGTTGCTGCGGGCGTTCGTGGAAAACCAGGAACTTGCCGATGAACTTCTTGCACAGATGGTGGAGCAAGGCATGCTGGAGGGATTGTTGACGGAACCGATCTTCAAGCGCCTCCTGGAGTTACGACTGAAAGGCGAAAAGGCCGAACCATCGGCCCTGGAAGAGCCACTCAATGCCGAGACCCGCCAAGTGCTTTATGAAAGCCTGTTTTGGGCGGTCGAGCCGCCCGATAGGGGACGAATTGACGGACACCTCCAATCCCTCCGCGCTCGCCGCGCTCGACGGGAACTCGATACCTTGCGCGCCGCGATCCAGGAGGCCATTCAGGCCAACGACTGGCAAAAAGTCGCTGAACTCCAAAAGGCTAAGTCCAATCTTGAAAATGAGCTGCGGGGGCTCGAGGAGGGCAGAAAAATATCCATCCACTGACAAACGAAATCGTGTATATTACATCTAATAGACTGGAGCCGGTGCAGTTTGACGGCTTGTCATAATGACGACGGAGTTACGCGAGGCGGCACCGCCCGAGCAAAGGCGGGGGTGTCGCCATACTTGTTTTAACATCGACTTAATATTTGTTCCCCAGCAGGGAGGCGCTTGCCTTGGCGTTCGACGACAAGTTTGATCAGGTCAGTAAGCTAATTTCAATAGGCAAAGAGAAGGGCTACCTCCTCTATGACGAGGTCAACGAACTTCTTCCCTCCGATGTGCATTCGGCGGAAGATCTCGACGACCTCCTCTCGATGTTTGACAATGCCGGCATCGAGGTGCTGGATTCCCCCAAAGTCAAATCGGCCGAGGGCCTGGGCCTGGAAAAAGTCGATGAGATCAAAGGGGACGAGCTGGGGGAGGACGTCGAACTCGATCTGACTCCGGGCGCGCTGGACAAGACCAACGACCCGGTGCGCATGTATCTGCGCGAAATGGGAACCGTGCCGCTGCTCACCCGCGAGGGTGAGGTTGAGATTGCCAAGCGCATCGAGCGCGGACAGCTTAACGTGCTGAAAACGCTTTCGCGCTCGCCCATTGTCATTCAGGCGCTTTTCGAGGTGCGCGAGGAGCTGAAGAGCGGCGACAGGGCCATCAAGGAAGTGGTGGTCTTCGACGACGACGAGCTCACCGAAGAGAAAGTTGCGGAACGAACCAAGGATGTCATTTCCTGCATCGACGAGATCGAACGGCTCTCCAAGAAGCTGTTGCAGCTTCGCACCAAGCGGGACGCTATTCCCCGCACCCGGCGGCCCAGGGATTTCCGCCGCTACAGTTGGGCCGTGGCCCGCCACCGCGTTCTGATCTCGGTGCTCTTCCGCTCCGTCCTGTTCACCCACAGCATGAAGAACGCCCTGATCGAGAGAATCCGGCAGGCCATCGACGAGCTGCGCCCGCTGGAGCGCGAGTTGAACAAGGCGGAAAAGAAAGCCGAAGGCTCGCGCACCAACGGCAACAAGGACCTGAGGAAGGACCTCCGGCAGCTTCGCCAGCGCCTCTCGGACTTCGAGCTGCGGACCCAATCTTCCGCCGTGGAGCTGCGCCGGAGCTGCCAGAACATCCTGAGCGGCGAGGAGCAGGCGGAAGCGGCCAAGCGCGATCTGATCGAGGCCAACCTGCGGCTGGTTGTGTCCATCGCCAAGAAGTACACCAATCGTGGTCTTCAGTTTCTTGATCTCATCCAGGAAGGTAATATCGGATTGATGAAGGCCGTGGACAAGTTCGAGTACCGCCGCGGCTATAAGTTTTCCACTTACGCCACCTGGTGGATCCGCCAGGCGATTACCCGCGCCATCGCCGACCAGGCGCGCACCATCCGCATTCCCGTGCACATGATCGAGACCATCAACAAGCTGATTCGCACCTCGCGCTTGCTGGTGCAGGAATACGGACGGGAGCCCACCTCGGAAGAGATCGCCAAGCGGATGGAGATTCCCGTCATCAAGGTCCGCAAGGTGCTCAAGATCGCGCAAGAGCCCATCTCGCTCGAAACTCCCATCGGCGAGGAGGAAGATTCTCATCTCGGCGACTTCATCGAGGACCGCGGCGTGATCTCGCCCGCCGAGGCCGTCATCAACATCAACCTGAAAGAGCAGACGGAATCGGTGCTGAAGACCTTGACGCCGCGCGAGGAAAAGGTCATCAAGATGCGTTTCGGCCTCGACGATGGCAGCGAGCACACGCTCGAGGAAGTGGGCCAGAGTTTTGCGGTGACTCGCGAACGCATCCGCCAGATCGAAGCTAAAGCCCTGCGCAAACTGCGCCACCCCTCGCGCAGCCGCAAGCTGCGCGCCTTCCTGGACGCCGAAGTGCGCGAATGATCGTCGATTGACGATTGTCGATTGATGATTGACGAAGGCGCTCCGTCGCCCGGCTCTTTTGTAAGAAGCGACGTCTGCCGGCGACGAGTGAACACCCCTTTACTGTCTGAGCCAACGAGCTTCAACAAGGTCCTCACGGGAACCGCGGAGATCCTTCGCTGCGCTCAGGATGACAACCGGGGTTCTACGGCGAATTCCCAATCGGCAATCGACCATCGTCAATCGGCAATCAGTTGTTTCCCCGGCCACGACTTGATATGATGTTGCCGTTCACGGTAGTCCAAATCGCAAACAGAGGAAGTCTCCGCAACCAGGAATCCAGCGAGTTTACCCGCGGTCCTTCCTGTTGCGAGATGGTTTGACAACTCAGTCAAAGGAGGGTCATAGCAATGGGTGATGCCGTCGTGAATCCTGCGGAGCCGGAAGTCCCAGCACAGTCGTTTCCAGAGCGGCTGATGGGTGTCTTCATCTCGCCAGGCGAGACTTTCGAAGATGTGGCGCGCAAGCCGGGTTTCTGGGCGCCTTTGGTCACCTTAGTACTTGGCTCGGTCGCTGTCGTCGAGACCATGCTCTGGAAGATCGGCATGGAGCGCATCGTGCGGATGCAGTTGGCACAAAACAGCCGCACCGCCAGCATGAGTCCTGAGGATCTCGACAAAGTGGTGGCCGCGCAGGTGAAGTACGGAGCCATCTTTGCCCATGTCGTGGGAGTCGTGGGTCCGCCGATTGGTCTGTTGGTCATTGCAGGCATAGGGATTCTCATCGTAAACGTGATCTTCGGTGCGCGGTCGAGCTTTAAAACCGTTTTCTCCCTGGTTTGTTACGCGGACCTTGTCACTCTGTTAGGTGCAATCATGTCGATTGCGTTGATGTTCTTCGGCGATCCTGACCATTTCAACTCCGCGAATCCTGTCCCCGGTAATATCGGGTTCTTTCTCAACCCGCACGACGTATCCAAGCCCCTATACGCGCTGGCATCGTCGGCCGACATCTTCAGCATCTGGCTCCTGATCCTGCTCGGGATTGCCTTGTCGAAGGGGACCGGGGGGAAGGTTAAGCCCACGCCGATCTTCCTGGTGTTCACAGGTATTTGGCTGCTCTGGGTCTTGGGTAAGGTTGGCCTTTCGATGGTCGCGTCATAGGTGCACCGGCGAGTTCACCTCGCCATCTTCGAAATGCCGCAGCTTGCTGGCGCACTTCAAAACGGCTGTGCTACCCTTCGTAGTTAATGCCATTGCGATTTGAGATTGTCGCAGAGGACAAGGCAACCGGAGCGAGGGCGGGCCTTCTCCACACGCCTCACGGAACCGTGGAGACGCCGGTCTTCATGCCCGTGGGGACGGCAGGCACCGTCAAAGGAATGACGCAAGCCCAACTGGAAGATTTGGGCGTACAGATACTCCTCTCCAACACGTATCACCTCTATCTGCGCCCGGGCCACGAGATCATCCGGGATCTCGGCGGACTGCACCGCTTCATGTCCTGGCCTCACCCCATACTCACCGACAGCGGAGGCTTTCAGGTGATGAGCCTGAAGGGGCTTGGCCGGGTGACCGAGGACGGGGTCTGGTTCAAATCGCACTTGGACGGCTCTTCCCACTTCCTTTCTCCAGAGCGTGCCGTGGAGATCCAGTGTGCGCTGGGCGCGGACATCATCATGACGCTCGACGAGTGCGTTGAGTACCCGGCAAGCCGCGAAGCCCTGCACCGCGCCGTCAAGCTGACGGAGCGCTGGGCAGTGCGGGCGAAGGAGAAGCTGTCAGAGATCAGAGGGGCTGGGGGCTGGGGGCTAGGGGCTGGGGAAAAGCCGTCATCTCTCAGCTTTCAGCTTGCAACGGACGAAGGGCAGATCGGTGTGCAATCACCAATCACCAATCACCAATCACAAATCCTTAGTCCCCAGCCCCTAGCCCCTAACCCCTCTCTTTTTGGTATCGTCCAGGGCGGAGTGGACAAAGACCTTCGCCGCGAGAGTGTGGAGGGCCTGCTGGAGTTGGACTTCGAGGGATATGCGCTGGGCGGACTTTCGGTGGGCGAACCGAAGGAGGAAATGTACGCAGTCGTTGAGTCCACCGCGCCCTTACTTCCTCGCGACCGCCCGCGCTATTTGATGGGAGTCGGGACGCCCGAAGACTTAGTTGAGTGCGTGGCGCGTGGAATTGACATGTTCGATTGCGTCATGCCGACTCGAAACGCGCGCAATGGCTGTGTGTTCACGTCGCAAGGCAAGGTGATCGTCAAAAACGCCAAGTACGCGGGCGATGACTCTCCGCTTGACCCCGCTTGTGAGTGCGCAGTCTGCCGGCGTTACTCAAGGAGTTACATTCGCCATCTGTTCGTAGCAGGGGAGATGCTCGGGGCCATGCTGGCCACCCAGCATAACCTCCACTTTTACATTGACAGGATGCGCAAAATCAGGCAGTCTTTGGTTTTTGGCGTTCGCGGAGTTTCATTCTAGGGCGCGCGCGGAACGTTAAGCGTGCATACTATCCCTGAAACGAATCCGTAAAGCCCGACCCCGCCAGTCACGTGCCTCGCGAGCGGGGTAGCAGATTCGAAATTCCTTTGCTAATCGGTTGGACCTGGATCGAGGGCATTATTGTGAACTCATTTGTATTGGCGGCTGACTCAGGTGCTGGTAGCGGCCTAAGCCTTCTCGTCATGTTTGTGCCCATGTTCGCCATCTGGTATTTCCTGGTTATCCGGCCCCAACAACAGCAGCGGCGCAAGTTGCAAACCATGCTCGCCAACCTGAAGACCGGCGACCGGGTGGTGACGAGCGGCGGCATCCACGGAACCATCGTCTCCTTCCGAAACGGCGTGGTTCAACTCCAGATTGCCAGCCAAGTCAAGGTTGACGTGACGCGGACGGCAATCACGGGAATGGCGGGAGAAGAGACCGTAGGAGAGGCGAAGCAGGAACTGGCCGCCAAGCAAAAGAAATGACAGAGCGCCTTGGGCCGTGCGGCCCGTGGGTGTTGACGTCGCCCCGCGAAAGCAGGGGCCGATATTCGGCCAAGGTTGGATTCCCGTTGGCGCGGGAATGACGTGAGAGAAGAGGGTCAGGCATGGAATTCAAGATCAGAAATCGGGTGATTTTCATCGGCCTGGTGGTAGTGGCCAGCATTCTGGGCATAATCGGTTTCCCAAAGAATATCCAGGAACTAAAGGATAACGTCCGCAGCCGCATTCATTTGGGACTTGACCTGAAGGGCGGCACCCACTTGGTGTTGCAAGTGCATGTGGAAGACGCGGTCAACATCACCGCCGACCAGGGACTGGAAAGGCTGACGGACGAACTGAAAGCCAAGAATATTCCCTTCGCGGACATTCAGAAAGCCGATGATACGAAAGCTCAGCCCCCCGTGCATCGTATCCTTATTAAAGGCGTTCCCCAGGAAAGGACCTCCGACCTTCAGACCTTGGCCGGCGAGCAGTTCTCCGACTGGGATCTCTCCCGCGTGCCGGGCGATGCCACCGGCTGGATGCTTTCCTTGAAAACGACCGCTGCGGCCAATATTCGCAACCAGGCTCTGATGCAGTCCATGAACACGATCACCAACCGGGTGAACCAGTACGGTGTCGCCGAGCCAAACATTGCCGAGTACGGGGGGCAAGGGGACTTTGAGTTGGTTGTCGAACTTCCCCAGGTCGATGACCCAACACGCGTCAGGGACATTATGCAATCCCAGGCGCTGCTGGAGCTGAAGTTGGTCCAGGACGGACCCTTCCCCAGCCGCGAGGCGGCACTGGCGGCCCACGGCGGGGTACTTCCTCCGGACACCCAGTTGTTGCAGGGACAGTCAGGGCAGAATGGCGGCGAGACTTGGTACGTCATTAACCGCGTGGCGGCGGTCACCGGGCGGGACCTGACCGGGGCGGAGCCGTCGCATGATGCCAACGGGCGTCCCGACGTGACTTTCACCCTCAACCGCGATGGCGCGTCGAGGTTCGGGCGCGTGACGGGCGCCAACGTCGGCAAGCTGCTCGCCGTCGTACTCGATAACCGGGTCTACGAGGCGGCGAACATCGAGACCCAGATTACCGAACGCGGCGAAATCCGAGGCGGTTTTACTCCCCAGAAAGCACAGGACCTGGCGCTGGTCTTGCGCTCCGGCGCGCTGCCGGCATCCATCACCACCCTTTCTGATGAGACGGTCGGCCCTTCGCTGGGGGCGGATTCTATTCGCCACGGCATCGTCGCTTGCATTGTGGGGTTTGCGGCGGTGATGGCCTTCATGCTGATCTACTACCGCGGCGCGGGCGTCAACGCCGATTTGGCCTTACTGCTAAACCTGGTGATCCTGATCGCAGCGCTGGGGTGGATTGAGGCAACTCTGACACTGCCTGGAATCGCGGGAGTCATCCTCACGGTAGGCATGGGAGTTGACTCCAACGTGCTGATTTTTGAGCGCATCCGTGAGGAACTGCGGTTAGGCAAGGCGGTGGGATCGGCGGTGGCCGGCGGCTTTGAGCACGCCTTCGTAACCATCATTGATACCCACGTAACCACGATTGTCTCCGCGGCTATTCTTTTTACTTTCGGAACCGGCCCCATCCGTGGCTTTGCAGTTACGTTAACCATCGGTTTACTAGCTAATCTTTTCACTTCCGTTTTTGTCTCCCGTGTGATATTTGATTATGTCCTTTCCAGGCGGGAGAAAGGGGCGGAGCTCAGTATCTAAGCTCAACGCCCCGGCTTGTCGGGGTACCGGCCGGCTCGATGGCCGGGGCTAGATTGAATACGAAACGCCACCGGAAAATTAGGGAACTTCGGGTTGGCGTTCGGTGTCAAAAATAGAGGCGAGGTACGGGATCAGGTCATGGAGTTCTTTCGCGAGCCAAAGATCGACTGGATGGGGATTAAGTGGTACTTGATCGTCTTATCTCTGGCGCTAGCCAGCGCCGGAATCATTTCCATGGTGGTTAAGAAGGGTCTTGCTTACGGGATTGACTTCCGGGGCGGAACCGCCATCGAAGTTCAATTTGCCAAGGCCCCCAATTTGGACGCCATCCGTCATGAGCTTGACCGCCAGGGTCTGCACGGTGCAAACCTCTCCACTTACGGCCCGGCCAGCAACCACGAGGTGATGATCGGACTGGACCTCAAGACGACCGCCTCCGCTCAAGCCCTGGACGAAGGCAAGGGTGCCATCATAGCGGCTTTGTCCGGGGTGGTAGGTCAGAGCCAGGAGGGAAAACCGGATTTCAATAACTCCAGTCCCCAGACCCTCACCGATCACCTCGTGGCTGCAGATCCCTTGGGGCTGGCTTCGAAAGGTTTCGACGCCGCCAACAAGTCTTACCGGGATTTGGCCGATGCCATCATTAGTTTCAAAAACGCCCCGCCGAGGGGCGGGCTTATTTCGGACTTCCAGGAACTGAGTTCGGTCCCGGGTGTAAATGCGGGAGTGGTTGCCACGCTCAGAAACGACTTCAGTCTATCCAATTTCGCGATCAAGCACACGAGCATCGTTGGCCCCAAGGTGGGCACGGACCTTCGCCAGCAAGCTCTCTACGTCACTCTGGCGGGTTTGGGCGCGATGTTGATTTACATCTGGTTCCGCTTTGAGCTATCATACGGCGTCGCTGCGGTGGTCGCCACATTTCATGATGTCACGATTACGCTTGGTTTCTTTTCATTGCTCAACAAGGAAATCACGCTGACGGTGATCGCGGCCCTGCTGACGCTGGTCGGCTATTCCATGAACGATACGATTGTGGTCTTCGATCGAATCAGGGAAAACGTGCGGCTGAACAAGCGGGAGAATTTTGTAGACCTGGTCAACCGCAGCATCAACCAGACTCTGAGCCGGACGATTTTGACCTCAGGCCTGACCTTCCTTGCCGTGCTGTCGTTGTTCCTTTTCGGCGGAGAGGTTATTCACGGATTTGCATTCACCCTGGTGGTCGGAGTGATAGTCGGGACTTACTCTTCGATTTTCATCGCCAGTCCCATTGTCGTCTACTTTCAAAAAAGAGCGATAGGAAGTGGAAGCGCGGCGGTGGCGAAGTCCAAGAATTACCCCCGCGAGCCCAAAGATTATCGCGAGGCTGTGTCAGCTCGACGGTAGCTATTATTTGGATTGTGGCCAGAGGCCCTGGCTGTGTCAAGAATCTTAGGAGGCGGAAGCCATGTTCGACGAGACTTTGCTTGATTCTTCTCCCTCTCGTATGCCGGTCCTCAGTGGAAAGCATTGGTTGATCTCGCTGGGGATTGGGGTTGTGGTGTTTCTCGCTCTGTTTTTCGGGTTGCCCGTATTGTCATTCGGTGCGGACACGAAGGTGGTAGTGGCGCAATCCATCATAGGCGCGGTGCTGATTACGGCCTATGCGCTGATGTGTTGTTATGTGGCGTCGGATGCGCGTCGTCTTAACCTGGGCTGGGCCGTCTGGCTGGTCATTACGCTGCTGTTCAACATCGTCGGTTTCATCGCCTACCTGATCTATTCCGCGATCAAGACCGACAACTGGAAGCGGGCAACGATTCCACTCGCCTACATGATTGAGATCGTCATTGTGGGCGTGTTGGTGCTGGTCCCCTTGATCTATACAGAGGCCTTGCCCTCCGCCCAGTTGATGACCTTCTTAGCGGCCCCGCCCCCTCCCCCACCTCCTCCACCCCCGCCTGCTGCCGCGGCGCCTGTGGTCAAAGTTAAACGCATCACCGTGGAGGACATCATGAAAGCCCCCACCGTGATCCCCAAGACAGTGAAAATCATCAAAGACGCTCCCGAGCCGGTAAACACCGGCGCCGTGGGAGTGGTGGGCGGCGTGCCGGGCGGCGTGCCGGGCGGCCAGATGGGCGGCGTGCTCGGCGGAGTGTTGGGCGGAGTGCTTTCCACCGCTTCTGCTCCTCCTCCTCCTCCCCCACCCAAGGCAGCCACGCCGAAGCGAATTCGCGTGGGCGGCCAGGTGGAAAGCGCGAGACTGATCTTTCAACCCAAGCCTGAATATCCCCAGTTGGCGAAGATGGCCCGCATCCAGGGGACTGTCCGCTTGGAGGCCATTATCAGCAAAGACGGCACGATCCAGGACCTGAAAGTCGTGAGTGGGCACCCCTTGCTGGTAAAATCAGCCTTGGAGGCTGTGCAGCGCTGGCGCTATCAGCCCACGTTGTTGAATGGGGAACCCGTTGAGGTCGTAACCGAGGTGGACGTCAACTTCACCTTGGCTGAATAGTTTGTGAACGAGGAAAATCTTCCAGGAGGATACAAACCATCATGAATCTGTTTACCCTGAGCTTATTGCTGTTTCAGGAAGGCGAAGCACAAATTGGATTCGACCCTATCAGCATGTGGCGTTCGATGGCATGGCCGGCCCGGTCCGTGGTCATTTTGCTGTTGATCATGTCGTGCTGGTCGATCGGCGTGATGATCGACCGCTGGATTGCTTACAACGCGGCGCGCAAGCAGTCGCGGCTTTTTGCTCCCGCTGTAGCGGGCGCCTTGAAAGATGGCAAGATTGACGAAGCGATTTCGATTGCCGAACAAAACAAGCGGAGCCATCTGGCAAAAGTTGTAACGGCTGGCCTGCAAGAATTCCAGGCGCACCAGGCCACCGCAGAGATTTCCGGCGAGACGATCGAAGCTTCCAAGCGGGCCCTCGAGAGGGCGGCAGCGATCGTGCATGCTGAGCTCAAGCGCGGCGTCTCCTCCCTTGCCACCACCGGTTCCACGGCCCCCTTCGTCGGACTGTTCGGGACCGTGCTGGGCATCATCAACGCGTTCCGAGGCATCGCCGGAGCGAAGTCCACCGGTCTGGCTGCGGTGGCAGGCGGTATTTCGGAAGCCCTGGTCACCACCGCCGTCGGTTTGTTCGTGGCCGTGCCTGCGGTGTGGGCGTACAATTACTTCGCCGGAAAAATCGAGTCTTTCGACGTGGAAATGGATAACTCCTCTTCCGAGTTGATTGACTACTTCATTAAGAGATCTTCGCGGGGGAAGAAATAATGGCAATCAAGCGGGAAACACCGGGAGCTGTTTCGGACATCAATGTGACGCCGCTGGTCGACGTGATGCTGGTGCTGCTGATCGTCTTTATGGTGATCACTCCCATGTTGCAAAAAGGCGTCAGCGTCGATCTGGCCCGCGTGAACAACCCGCGGCCTATGCAGTCCGCGGACAAGGAAGACGCAACGGTTCTGGCCGTAACCCGGGACGGCAAGATCTACCTGGGCTCGGACCCCATTGCCGTCGACAAGATCACCGCCAAGGTCAAGGACCGGGTCGCCGACAAGCTCGACAAGACCGTTTACATCAAGAGCGATGCGCGGGCTAAGTACGGTGACGTGGTCGCGGTCGTGGATGCGGTTCGGGCGGCAGGCGTAGATGCCATCGGGCTCTTGGCCGACAAGGTCCAGACTCGACGGGGTTCCGCCGCGGCTGAACCTGAAGCAACCCCGTAACGTCGAATCCAGTTCGTTAGAGAAGCAGGAGGGTAGCACTATGGCTATGGCCGTAGGGGGAAGTAAGAAAGGTCCCATGGTGGACATGAACGTGACTCCGTTGATTGACGTCTTACTGGTGCTGCTCATCGTCTTCATGGTGATCACGCCCTTGACGCCCAAGGGCCTGGACGCGATTGTGCCGCAACCGGGTCCCAAGGACGCCAAGGTCGATCCGGAGGTCCTCGCTCATACCATCGTGGTCACTATCGACGCCGGCCGTCATGTGAAGATCAACCAGGACCCTGTCGACATCCGCGAACTCGGCTCGCGCCTTGAGGATATCTTCAAGTCGCGCAGCGACCGGGTAATGTTCGTCAAGGGCGATCCCACATTGCCGTTTTCCGATGTGGCAGAAGTCATCGACGTCGCACACGGCGCTGGGCTGGATAAGATCGGCCTCATTACCAAGGCCTTGGAAGAAGGCCAGTAGTCCCCCACCTATGCACATGTTGAGGGAGGATTTCCAATGAAAGCATATAAGTTCTTCCTGCTGGGGGCAGTGTTGCTATCGCTGCCTTTCAGCAGCGGATGCCAGAAACTCAGGGCGCGGGACCAGCTTAACAAGGGCGTTGCGGCCTTCCGCAATGCGCAGTTCCAGACCGCAATCATGCACTTCAAGACTGCCGTTGGCTTGGACCCCACCCTGTTAAATGCCAAGCTTTACCTTGCCACTGCGTACTTCAACCAGTACATCCCCAGCGGAGAATCGCCGGAAAACCTGAAAATCGCCCAACAGGCCATCGACGCCTTTGAGGATGTTCTGAAGTCAGACCCGAACAACTCTAATGCCATCGCCAGTATTGCTCAAATTTATTACTACGAGAAGAACTTCGACAAATCCAAGGAGTACCAGCGGCGCCTGCTGCAAGCCGACCCGAATAATCCCGTTCCATATTACTGGATAGGCGTGCTGGATTGGGCAATCTGTTATCCGCGATTTGTGCAGATGAGGAGGGATCTGAAGATCGATTATCCGAAGGACCCCAAGGACCCCAGCAGCCTGCCACCGTTTCCAGCCAAGGCTCGGGCCCAGTTGGAAGATCAAAACGGTCCGCTGGTTAAGGAAGGCGTGGAGGTCCTCGAGAAGGCGGTTCAGCTTAAGCCGAATGACTCCGAGGCCATGGTTTACTTGAACCTGGTGTATCGGCAAAAGGCTGACCTGGAAGCCGACGCATCGGCACGTGAAGCGGACCTGAAACAAGCTGAAGATTGGGTCGAAAAAGCACTCGCCTTGAGAAAGGCTGGCGGATCGTAGCGCGCCCGCCAGCTTGGCTCCCTAAGCCGTTCTCTGTCCGATCACGACCCCCGGCCCTTGTAGAAGGGCCGGGGTGTACTTTGACCCGCCTGCGCTTCCCCGCCCGGTGAGGGCGTCCCACGACTAATTCCTTAACCCGGTCCGATCAGTTGAGCGAACTAGCCCCCGCCGCTCGGGGTCACGAGTCGGACGAGAGTCGGCTTATTTGCTTGTGGAGAACCTGAAGACCGTGCTCTCGCGATAGGTCTCGCCGGGCTTGAGGACGGTCGATGGGAAGCTCGGCTTGTTCGGAGAATCCGGGAAGTGCTGCGTCTCCAGGCAGAATGCGGAGCGGCGGCCGTATGGCTTGCCCCCCTTGCCGTGAATGCTGCCGTCCAGGAAATTGCCTGTATAGAATTGCAGCCCCGGCTGAGTCGTGCGCACCTCTAGCACGCGTCCCGACTCAGAATCGGTGACTCGAGCAGCCAGACTAAGGCCGGCGCCAGAGCGGCTCAAGACGTAGTTATGGTCATACCCCTTGCCAAACTTGATTTGTTCGTCGTTCGCATCAACCCGCGTCCCGATCAAGGCCGGTCTTCGGAAATCGAAAGGAGTATTCTCGACCTTGCGAAGCTCGCCGGTCGGAATCAGCGTGCTGTCGATGGGGGTGAAGCGGTCGGCATTGATCATGATTTCGTGCTTCAGGATGTCGCCGTTGCCTTCCCCGGCCAGATTGAAGTAAGAGTGGTTCGTGAGGTTCAATACCGTGTCTTTGTCGGTCGTAGCTGTGTAATCGATTCTCAGCGCGTTATCTTCCGTCAGTGAGTAGACGACCTTAGCGCTCAAGTTGCCAGGGTAGCCCTCTTCGCCGTCCTTGCTAAGGTAAGTCAACTCCAATGCCGGGTGCTCGCCGTGGATTTCGCGTGCGGTCCAGACTCGCTTGTCGAAGCCCCGTAAGCCGCCGTGCAGGCTGTTTGGGCCGTCGTTAGCAGGTAATTTGTATTCTGCCCCATCCAACTTGAACCTGGCATTTCCGATGCGGTTTCCGTAACGCCCGATGAGTGCCCCAAAATAAGGCTCCTTGGACAGGTAACCTTCGAGATTATCGAAGCCTAGTACGACGTCGCCGGGCTTGCCGTTGCGATCAGCCACTACGATTGAAACTATGATCCCGCCGTAATTCGTGATGGCAACTCGCATTCCGTGGCTATTCGTGAGAGTGTAGAGGTCAATGGTTCTTTCGTCGGCCGTTTTGCCGAATCCCTTTCTGGTAATGCCGGAGTTAGGCTTGTCCGCTGCGCCGCCTGCAGCACCAACGACGGCGAGCACGAGGAGTATGGAGGAAGTGCAAGTTAGATAGGTCATGTCCCGCTCCAGAGAAGAGAAAATGCTTATGATCCGCGTTGAGGATTCGGATCACTCAATACGTTCCCAGTTCCGCGCGCCTAAGGCGGCCAACTGCGGCCTCCGGACCTTCGACAGTCAGCTCGTTCCCGCCTACGCCAGCCCCAGGTTCAACAGAACATAGGATCTCGCCGGGAGCTGCAGGGCCATCTTTGAGCCGAGCTGCGGAGGGTCCAGCGGCTTGGGAACGACCCGGTCTGGCGCATCAAATCCATTCTCGGCCTTGAGATCGGAGCCCGTCAAGACCTGGCAAGTGTTCACGCGCGTGGGCGTGGTCTCGTGCCAAACCAACTCGAGATCGCGTGCCTTCTCCAGGTCCCGGTTCAAGATGAAAAGACTGACGGTCTTGTTCTCAACATCGATTGTCCCGGCGACATCGAGGTAAGGCACGGACATGCTTTCGTGGCCTCGCGCCGCGGGCCGTCCTGCAACGGTAACCTCGTAAGCCGGTGATGTCACTGCAAACTCGAGCGCCTTACCACGGGCATATTGTAAAGCCCAGGCATAGGGGTAATAGATCGTTTGCCGGAACAGGCCGTTTTCATTGGTCATAATTGGCGCGATCACGTTCACCAATTGCGCGAGGCACGCCACGCGTACGCGATCCGAACGGCGAATCAAGGTATTCAGCAGCCCGCCCACCACCAGGGCGTCCTCAAGGTTGTAAATCTCCTCCAACAGGTGCGGCGCCACCTTCCTTTGGCCATCCACCGCGGTTCCGCTGCGCGCCCGGTACCACACGTTCCACTCGTCGAATGACAGCCACAGCGTCTTGTTGGACTTCATGCGGCCCCCGACCACGTCGCAGACCGCCATGATCTCGTGGATCTGGCGGTCCATCTCAAGGTTCATGGACAGATATCTGGCCGTGTTCCCTTCGGTTTCCTCGGCGTTGCCGAAATAGCGATGCAGTGAAATGGCGTCGACTTCCTCATAGCATTGTTCGAGTGTTTGCTGGTCCCACTCCAGGTAAGTCGGCATAAAGGGACCGCTGGATCCACAGGCGACCAGCTTGACCGAGGGATCCATCTCCCGCATCTGGCGCGCGGCATCGCGCGCTTTAATGCCATACTGAATGGCGGGAATGTGCCCGATCTGCCACGGCCCGTCCATTTCATTGCCGAGGCACCAGTACTTGATGTTGTGGGGCTTGTCGTACCCATGGGCGCGGCGCAAATCACTCCACTTGGTTCCCTTATCGACATTGCAGTACTCGAGCAGCGCGACCGTGGTCTCCGGGGTGCCAGTGCCAAAGTTGGTGCCGATGAGCGGCTCCGCACCCACGGCGTGGCACCACGTCACATACTCGTTGATGCCGAACTGGTTGGTCTCGGTAGTATCCCAGGCCCGGTCGAGCACCCGCGGGCGGTCTTTCTTAGGCCCTACGCCATCAAGCCAGTTATACCCGGAAACGAAATTCCCTCCAGGATAACGAATTATCGGGACACCTAGACCCTTGATCTCCTTTAACACATCTGTGCGGAATCCGTTGGAATCGGCGAACTTCGAACCGGGCTCGTAGATACCTTCATAGACAGCACGACCCAGGTGTTCGATGAAGGACCCGAAGATGTTTCTGTCCAGCGTCGAGATGCAACGGTCCGGGTCGATGACCACGCGCGCCGGGCCGGCGCTCTCCTGCGCCGCCTCAGTCGAGTTCGCCAGCCAGGGAAATCGTGCGGCGAGTGAGGCGCCTGCTATCACCGTGCTGCTGAGAAACTGACGTCTCGAGAAGCAATTCATTTTGGCCTCCTTGAGCAGTGAAGGATCGTGATGTTCCTTGTGGATCAGGTAAGTAGAAATGGGAGCTGTAAGCGCTTAAGCGGCGCATATTAACTCAGCCCTGGCTCTGCTTCCAACCTTCCGGCGTGCAGAGTCGAATTCAGGAGTCGCGGGCAGCTTATACGGGTGCGGGAAAGAAGTCAAGGGCGCTGAGTTGTAGAAGCCGAGCTGGTGTAAGCGTTTGCAAACTCACCGCCCTTTGTGGTAAACACACTTCCAGAAGGATGGTGCTTGACATGATGCTCAACTCAACCGCGAAGTCAGCCCTTGCTTTTATCGCTTCGTTTGCCCTCTTGGTTGTGCCGCTCGTCGGCAGAACCGGGGACCTTCAAAACTCGGCAACCGGCGCAGCTCGTTTGCTTCCCGCGGCATCGCGACTTCGGGAACTGCCTCTGACCGCTGTGCAGATTCAGGACCCTTTCTGGTCGCCCCGCCTGGAGGTCAATCGCACCCGAACCCTCGAACACGTTTACAAGGAGCTGGAACTTACGGGGTGCGTCCAGAATTTCGATCTTGCCAGCGGCAAGGCGCAGGGCAAATTCGGCGGACCATGGTGGGCAGATTCGGACGTCTACAAATGGATCGAAGGCGCTTCTTATGTCCTCGCCCTTCACCCCGACACTCAGCTCGAGTCCAAGGTGGACGGGTTGATTGCCAAGATCGCGGCGGCCCAGCAAAAAGATGGCTATCTGGACACCTATGTCCAACTGAACCTCCCGGACCTGAAGTGGAAGAGCCTGGCGTTCAATCACGAAATGTTCTGCGCGGGCTCGCTCTTGGAGGCGGCCGTGGCTCATCACCAGGCCACGGGCAAGCGCTCCCTGCTCGAGGTCGCCTTGCGACTGGCCGATCACCTCGACTCTACTTTCGGGCCGGGCAAGCAGGCCGGCATTCCTGGGCACGAAGAGGTGGAACTGGCCTTGGTCAGACTCTACCGGCTGACGGGGGAGAAACGATACCTCCGGCTCGCCCAATACTTCATCGATTCTCGCGGTCAGAAGCCCTCGATTTTTGAACGTCAATACGAGCAATTACCGGAGAGGCAGGTCGATCTGCTCGGCCACCCGATGAGCATCAAGGATTTCTACCGGCGGTTTTTCCTGGTGAACCCGGCGAAGTTTGACACCAGCTACTCTCAGGATCAGTTGCCCGCCCGCGAGCAGCGAGTGGCTGTCGGCCACGCCGTGCGGGCCATGTACCTCTACTCCGGCATGGCAGACCTGGTTTATGAGTCGGGTGATTCCGGCCTGTGGGAAGCCTTGCAAAGTCTGCACGACAGCGTCACCAATCACCGCATGTACGTCACTGGGGGCATTGGCCCTTCGGAGCGCAACGAAGGCTTCACCGCAGACTATGACCTTCCCAACGAAAATGCTTACCAGGAGACTTGCGCTTCGGCGGGCATGGTCTTCTGGAACTATCGCATGCTGAAGCTCACCGGCGACGCGCGTTATGCCGATGTCATGGAACTCTCGTTATATAACGCGTTGGCAGCGGGCGTTTCGTTAACGGGAGACACCTTCTGCTACGTCACCCCGCTCGCGAGCCGGGGCGACTTCAAGCGTGATCCGTGGTTTGGCGTGCCCTGTTGTCCGACCACGGTGGCCCGGTTTCTGCCCGCCCTCGGCCGATACATTTACAGTGAATCGCCGGATGGCCTGTGGGTGAACCTCTTCATCGCCGGTCAGGTCAACACGAAGATCGCGGGCAAGAAGGTGACCCTGCAACAATCCGGGAATTATCCCTGGGATGGGAAAATCAAGTTGACCGTAGGGGTCGATGCGCCCCAGGAGTTCGTACTACGCGTGCGCATACCTGGATGGGCTGCCAGAGCGGAATTCCAACTCAATGGAGAAGAGAAACTCTCTCCTCGGGTCGTGAACGGCTACGCTGAGATCCGTCGCTCTTGGTCGAAAGGGGACACGGTTGACCTGACTCTGCCCATCCAAATTCAGCGGCTCGAAGCCAATCCGCAAGTTGTGTACGACCACGGCAAATCTGCCCTGCGGCGTGGCCCACTTATCTATTGCCTTGAGCAGGCCGATCAAGAGGCGCCGCTGGAGCAGATTATCCTGCCGCAGGGAGCACAACTGGAAGGCCAATACATGCCCGAGCTTCTGGGCGGCATAACGGTCATCAAGGGTCAGGGCCTCTCACGCCCGCTCGACGATTGGAAGAGCATCCTCTACCGTCCGGCTCGTACCGCAAACAGCAGTCCGCTTCCAATTACGGCCGTTCCTTACTGCGTGTGGGGAAATCGCGGGCTGGGGAAAATGGCAGTCTGGGTAGATACGACACCGTAGCGCGCGTCGATGTAGGGGGACGGCTTGCCGTCCCCTGTGCACGCCGTTGGCGCGCGGGTAGGGCGAGCCCTGCCCCTACACCTCGTAGGCAGGGGTGTTCGATCGGAACTACCAGCTTATTTGTATGAGCGAGACGGCGTGAAGGGGAAGAGAGAAGGCAATTCGCAGCTCTCCCTGGCTCACACTTTTCTCTTCCGCAGGCGTGAGTTCCTGTAATTGTCCTTGCGACAGCAGCCGGCGGTATTGCTCAGGGGTCGGCTGCTGCGGAGAGCCCATCCCCTTCCACGCCGCGTAGGCGTTGCTGAGTGCATCGTCGATCCGGTAATGGCGGACCAGCGGCTGACTGGCGGTTGGCGGCAAGCCCGTGATAATCATCTCCACGTTGGCAGCGGGGACAGCTACGTCCTGGTCGTGATAGTTCCAGACGATCGCGGAGAGACGCGCTCTCTCGATAGTGGCGATGCCGCTAATATCCGCCTGGCCTGAGACCCCCGATCGCAATACGGAATCTATCTCCAATGACGAATTGCTCCTCAGCGCTATGCGCTCGCTGCCCATCATTCCAAACATCCGGAAGACATTCAGGACCGGTTTGTCGATGCCGTTTGTGGCCAGGGTTCGAAAACCTTCAAAGTATGGCTGGTTCTCGAATTCGAAGGCCCACGTCACCACGCCTGCCAGAGAGACTTGGTGCTCTGCGGCCAGTTCCAGTGTCCGGGCAAGCATCTCGGCGGTGTAGCAGGCGTAAAGCGGACCGTTGCGGTAAACATTCTGAGGAAACCGCCGCGCGGAGCAGGCCGCACAACCTTCCGGGTCGGACTCGCCGAGGATGACCGGCACATCCTTGAACTGGGGGAAAGAGCGAATGATGCGGAACCCCTCGTCGATGGATTGCAATTGACGGCTGATTCCCATGACCACGTGGCCCTCCACCATTTTCGGGTCGCCCTTGGCGTGGAAGGTGACGAAATCGAGGGGAGCACCCTTCCTGCCCGTCGCGGAATTGATCCCGCTGGCACAGTGGGCCAGGAATTGGCGGAGAAAATCCGCCGCGTGGGGATCAACTGGACCCGTGGAGTCCGGTCCGCCCACGCGTGCGTGAGGGAGTGCGCGTTTCAGACCTTCGGCCGCGAAGTCATAGAGCTTGAAATACTCCTCGGGTGAGCCTTGCCAATAGCCGATGTCAGGTTCATTCCAGACTTCCCAGTTCCAGGATTGGACTTGCTCCTTCCCGTAGCGTTCCGCGGCGTGCTGTACCCAGCGGTAGACCAGGTCGGCCCACTGGTGATAATCGCTGGGTGGGTACGCCCAGCCCGTCCAGAGTGTGCCCTCCGGCCAGTGATGCCTGTAGGGGTCTGGCCGGACTGAAAGCGCCTGAGGCATGAAGCCAATTTCCACCAAGGGCTTTGCCTTGACTCGCATCAACGCGTCGAAGATCTTGTCGAGGATCGTCCAGTCGTAAACAGGGCGACCCGTGGCGTCCTTACTATAAACGTTGGTGGACCCCCATTTGAGGGCTGCCGAGCCATCGCCGGAAGTCAGCAGATTGTGCATGCGAATCTGTACCGCTGTGGCGCTCAGTTCGGAAAGCTCTGCCAGCAGTTTTTCCCCGTTGGGCGCGTACGTGTAGTTCGGCTCGTCGTACCCGAAATAGTCCCACACCGGCGACCAGCGCTCGCGCGGTCCTGAGGCATCGATTCGTATCACAGCTTTCTGCTGCGCCAGGCTCGGTGCGGCGATCATGACGAGCGCCAAGCCGCAGACCCATGCGCCGCGCAAAGACTTGTTCACGAAACTCGCTCCTTATTTCTAAACCAAGTCGATCTCCAGCTTAGTGAGCGATGCGGGTTTGAAGGTCCAGGCGAAGCTGGAACCCGTAACGCTGGCCGGTTTTGTCTCAGGCTCTACAGCGTGCGGATTTTCAAAGTCATCGTGGGCGTGAATATCCGCTGACGCGAGGACTGTCACATTACAGGAGCGGGCTGAAGCTCCGCGCAGGCTGACCTCCGCGGTCCGGGGTTCGCTCACGTGCGGATTCACCACGGTGATGACCAGCGTCTTCCCGTGCAGCGAAGCCGATCCCGCCAGTCCCCAAAACGATTTGTTTGTTCCAAAAGAAATCGCCGGCGCGTCGCTCACAAAGCGGAGCGACTGGCCACCTTTGTGCGACTTGTACATATCGAAGGCGTGAAAGATGGTCGTTGCTGCGAAATGGTCCTCGAGCGCGAGGAAAGAAGTATGAATATTATTCACGAGTTGGGCGGCATTGCACATCGCGAGCTTGTCCGCGTGGCGATTGAAGATATCGAGGGTGATGCCGGTGACCAGGGCGTCGCGCATGCTGGGGACATAGCTGAACAGATAGCGGGGGTCGATGGCCTTGCCGCGGTGCCAGGCGCCCCACTCGTCCACGACCATCTTGACCTTGTGCTCAGCGTCGAATTCACCCATCGCGAGCCACTGCTTGGTGAGCAGCGAGTCCATCAAATCAGATTGCCACAACAGTTGATACCAGTCGTCGACGGTGAAGTCGAGCGATTGGCCGTTGCCCGACGTCCAGCAGTAGTAATGCAGCGAGAGGCCGAAAATCCGGTTCAGCAGGTTCTTGTCTTTCGCCACCAACTCCTGAAACAGGCCGCGCGTCCAGGCCACTTGCGGGTCATCGATCGCCATACCGGGGCCGGAGGCGACGAAGTGCAGTTTCAAACCGTAGTTGGGAACCCAGGAAATGAAGCGCCGGAACTCCACAGCGTATTGCTCCGGCCGGAAGTCGCCGCCACAACCCCACGATTCGTTGCCGATGCCCCAGTAAGTCACCTTGTAGGGTTCCTTGCTCCCGTCGGCGGCCCGGAGGTCAGCGAGGGTGGTGGAACCGGCGGGCGAGTTGCAATATTCAACCCACTGGTCGTAATCCGCCGGCGTTAGGCTACGCAGGTTTGCCGCGACGTAGGGCTCTGAGCCGCACAGCCGGCAGAAGCGCATGAACTCTGGAGTACCGAAGGTGTTGGGTTCGTACTTTTGGGGGCCGTTTGGTGCGTTCCAAAGTGTCGGCACGTTGCACCAGAAATTGGTGCGGGCAGGGCGCTTGTCACGCGGCCCAACGCCATCGCGCCAGTTGTAGCTGTCTGCGAAACAACCCCCGGGCCAGCGCACTACCGGTGCCTGAAGCTGCCGCATATAGTCGACGAGCTCCTTGCGGATTCCGCCCACGTTAGGGATCTTTGAGTTCTCGCCTACCCAGATGCCATCGTAGATCACTCCGCCGATGTGTTCAGTGAAATGGCCGTGAATCTCGGGCGCGATGTCACCGATGGGTTCGTCAATAAGCACTTCCACCAGCCCTTCCGCGGCACGCGAGCTCCTGGGCGCCACACCGGCTGCCGACGCCGCCACAGCCATCGCTAGGAACTCTCGTCTGTTCATGGGTCCGCCACCTCCGGGGAATCGACTCGGCTGCTTCCGGGCCTGGGTCCGGCGGAACCCGCCCGCTCGCAGCAGGGTTATGCAATTTGCCAAGCCTGATGAAAGAGCTTACACTTTTGCTGAAACCACGGCAATCAGCATTTGTAGCTCCGGCTTTGTTTGCATCGGGGCGCCGAACTTCAGCAGGCTGCTGAAAAACGCCGGCGGCTACTCACGATAACGGTTCAAGGCCTCTTCTGGAGCCTCTAAAGGCCCGCTCGAATCATCTTAAGACGGCGCTGGATAGAACTAGTATGTTCACACTACAGGGGCTGAAAAAATCTACAAAAAAGCCTCTTGACAGAGCTTAAGAAAGGTGGTTTTATAGGCAAGCAGGTGAAAGCGCTTACATTGACGTCGGGTGTTGGTGCAGCCAGGCACCACGGCCCGGGACGAATTTGGTTTTGGTTCATTTGCGGCACATACTGCTGGGGCATGAAAGCTCGTGGTCCGGCTATTGAAGCCTTGCGGTTCGGGTCAGGGAGTGGGTCTAGCCTGTTGGTTCGGAACACCTAAAGGAGGTGAGTAGTGAAGAAGCAATTCCACTTTGTAACGATACTGCTGATGCTGTCACTTCTACCACTCTTCACCGAAAGGGCTGTTTTTGCGCAGGTAGGAGCTGACCGCGTGGCCGTGACGGGTTTCGTGACCGACCCGTCCGGGGCCGCGATTCCCAATGCGACCATCACGGCACTTAACCAGGACACCGGCACAAAGACCGTTGTGGCCACCGACGGCGCAGGTAATTTCACCACCCCGCCGATGATTCTTGGCAAATACACTTTGCAGGTGACGAAGGAAGGCTTCAGGGCTTACAGCCAGCCTGACATGGAGCTGACGATCGGCGGAAGGACTTACACGCAGAACGTCACCCTCCTACTGGGCGCGGTCAACCAGACTGTTGAGGTCAACGCCAGCGCTCAGGTCATCAACACACAGAGCACCGAGGTCTCGTACCAAGTTGGCAAGCAGTATTACCAGGACCTTCCGGACATCATGGGCGCTGACGTGCGCTTGGCCGAAACCAAGCTCGTTTTGTCGCCCGGCTACGTCCCCACTGCGCCCAACGGCGACGCGATCTTTCGCGGCGACGCGTTTCAATCGCGCATCAACGGCGGCCAAACCGTCTCCTGGGAGAGCTGGTTTGACGGCGCCGAATACGGTTACGCTGAAGGTCACCAGCAAACCCACGAGAGTTCGATTCCCTATGCCGCAGTGCAGGAAATGACCACCACGGTGAACAATTTCTCTGCGCAGTACGGACACACCAGCGGCGGCATCGTGCTTTACACCACCAAGTCCGGCACTAACCAGTTCCACGGCAACCTGTACGATATTCTGACCAGCGCCAAGCTGGACGCCAACAACTTTTTCCTGAATTCGTCAGGCGTCAACAGGCTCCCCCTGACTCAGAACAATGCAGGCTTCACTTTCGGCGGCCCTGTCCCTAAGTTCCATCTCTGGGGCAAGACCTTCTTCTTCACCAATTACGACCGCTTCGATTATCACAGTACGGTCAACACCGGATTCCAGAACACACTCCCCTCTCCGTTGGAGAGAGGCGGTAACTTCAGCCAGTTGCTGTCCCCCCCGACCCTCCCCACCGGCTGCGCCAGCGCTCCCTGTCAGATTTCGACGGATGCGCTGGGCCGCCCGATTTACTACGGGGAAATCTTCAACCCGGCTAGCACCCGAACGGTCAATGGAGTTCCCGTCCGTGATGGTTACGGATACGATCCAACAACCGGGCTGCCGACAGCGAACGCGAACATAATCCCGGGGACCGATCCGCTGTTAACGGCGAATGTTGGCGCTCAGTATGTTGCCTCCATCGTCCCCAGCCTTGATCGAAACACGTTGTTCACTCCGAACGAATTCGGCGGCACTTCGGACGACAACGACAAGATCAATGTCTGGACGTGGTTGTTCAGGATCGATCACACGTTCAACGATAAGTGGTCGGCCTCCTTCACCTACTTCCAGAATCACCGGCCTCGCACCGCCCATTGCGGCGGCCCGGAGGGCTGCAACACCGTGAATAACGGGGAAACAGACCCTGAGGCAAACGACACCTATCTCGGGCAAGGCTTCTACCAGTTGATCACCAACCACTTTGCGCACCTCCAGATCAGCACGGTGATCAAGCCGAACCTGTTTAACCACGTTACGCTGGCCTACGACCGCTGGGTGATGGACGGCCATCAGATCTCCTCCGGGGTCGGCTGGAACCAGAAGTTGGGGCTTGGCCTGCCCAATGAGCCAACGTTTAATAAGGCTGGCTTCCCTTCGCTCAACTTTATTGGCGGTCCGGTCGGCTACACTTCCTATGGTACACCCTGGTACGCTGACGGGGGTGACATCAACAACCGGTACCAGTTATATGACGACCTCACCTGGATTGTCGGCAAGCACACACTGAAGTTCGGGGGCCAACTCGAGTACCACACCTACCCGCAAACCGGCTGGGCCGTCAACACCGGTGGGCAGTTTAATTTCGCCTCCGGCTTGGTTTCAGGGTACAACAACGCCGGAACTAACTTGAGCAACCTTACCGGTGACGCGTTTGCTGCCATGCTGCTCGGCCAAGTCGACTATGCGTCGTTCACCGTTCCTACCTTCTACATGCCGAAGTTCTGGTACGCCTCTCCCTGGGTGAATGACTCCTACAAAGTCACGCCCCATCTCACGCTCGAGCTTGGACTGCGTCTCGATTGGAACTCGGGCCTCTCCGAGCAACACGGGCGCTTCTCCACCTTCTCGCCCACCGCCACCCAGACCATCGGCGGCGCGACAGTTCCGGGCGCGATGGTCTTTGGCAGCCAAGCCAACGGGAATGGCTCCACAGGCTTGGCTCCTCGCTTTGGGTTCGCCTACGCGTTAGGGCAAAACAGCGTAATCCGGGGAGGATTTGCCGAATACTACGGAGCCACCATCTCCGGCTCCTGGGCTGGGAACCCTTACCCGGTGCAGGGCTTTTCGACAAGCCCAACGCTGTTCAACACCAACGGGGATGAGTATCCGACTTTCCAGTTTGCCAACGGATTCCCGAGCTCTGCCATCAGCTACCCGCCGAACACGAGTCCAGCGCTCGAAAATGGCGCGTCGCCGGTGGGCGTGCTTTCCGACTCCTACGAGATGCCCAGGTATCTGAACTACACCATCTCCTATCAGCACCAGTGGCACGGCAACATGGACCTCACCGTGGCCTATGTGGGGAACCACGCAACGCGTTTGCCGATCAACAATCTCGACCTCGGAGTTGAAGCCAATGAAAACCCGGGTAGCGTGCTTAACTATGGCTCTCTGCTGACGAACGGCTCCTTCGCCAACGGCGTCCCCAACGCCGCCTTGGTGACCGCCGGGATCACAACTCCTCCTTACCCGGGTTTCACGGGAGACCTCGCCCAAGCGTTGCGGCCCTGGCCACAATACCAAAACATCGCGTGGCGCGAAGGGCACACCGGAGCCAGCCATTACAATGCCATGCAGGTGCAGCTCAATAAACATTGGCGGAACAATTTGGTCACCGCCTCCTACACCTTGTCCCGGCTCATGAACAACGCGGCGGAGTCCGGCGAGGCACAGCAAGGTTATGGATCGGGCAACGATGCTCCTCCCCAGAATCCAAGCAATTTGCACGACATGTGGGGGCCCAGTGTCGACGACGTCCCGAATACCGTGGCCATCAGCGAAGTCTTCACGCTGCCCTACGGCCACGGCCAGAGGTGGGGCGCCAACAGTTCAGCCGTTGCGAACAAGCTCCTCGGCAACTGGAACATTTCCGGTATCCTCACCTACGAGTCGGGGCGCCCGCAAACAATGTTAACTAACAACATCTTCGGCAGCCTTTTGTTCAACGGCGGCACCCAGTTCCCCAACATCGCTTCCGGCCAAAGCCCCGTGACCTCGGGGTCGTTTACGAACCCCTTCTCTCAGGTGTACTACAATTCGGCTGCCTTTTCCGACCCCGGAACCTACTCCTTCGGCGACAACCCGCGGACAACGACGGGTATCCGAGGGTTCCACTATTACCAAGAGGACGTCTCGCTCTATAAGGACACGTACTTCGGCGAGAGCCGCTATCTGAGGGTCCAAGCCGCGGCGGGCAACCTCTTGAATCGCGTGGATTTCTGCTCGCCGAATTCGAACATTGACGCCGTGGGATCGTTCGGGAAGACATTCACCCAGTGCAACGTCCCAAGGCGCATCCAGTTGAGCCTGGAAATCTTCTTCTAAGGTCGTTTCCAGCGTCTCTCCTCATGATGGCCGGTCCGCTGGCGGGCCGGCCATCCTTTTCATCTGCAGTGGCCCGAACCCCCTCACCCGGCCCGCCCCGGCTGCGGTCCCCCCTCTCCCCCAAGGGGGCGAGGGGCATTGTCAAGGAAGAGATGGGCTAGTAACCTAGCTCTTCGAGAACCGCTCTCTTCGGACAATTCCCAGGCCCTCCTGAACGTGGACGAGTTGATTGGCCTCGACGTTCTGGAACCGCTCCACCAGGCCGGAGGGCCAGCGAATTTCAAGCCTGTCCACCTGTTTTGCCTGGCCAAGCCCGAAATGGAGCCGAAAGTCATTTTGGGAAAGATAGCTGGCGCCGCTCATGACCTCGTCAATCTGAGTATGATTCCCGGTCACGATTTTGACGCGCGCTCCGATGGCGCTTCGATTCGATTTCACGCCGATGCATTTGACCTTGATCCAATTGTTACCCGGCTTGCAATCGTTGCGCAGCAGCGACGGAGGCTCATTCATATTGATTACGATGATGTCCACGTCGCCGTCGTTATCGTAATCGCCAAAAGCGCAGCCGCGGCTGGTATGAGGCTGAAGAGCGCCGGGCCCGGCCCGTGGCGCCACGTTCTCGAATTTGCCGCTGCCAGTGTTCCGGTAAACGACGGGCGGCGACGGGTAATCTGCCATTAGACCTCGCCCGGCGATCTCCGGGTAAACGTGGCCCGTGGAAATGAAGATGTCGCGCCAGCCGTCGTTATCGAAGTCCTGGAATCCTGCCCCCCAACCGACATTTGCCGTCGCTGCGGCAAGGCCAGCTTGATAAACCGCGTCGTAAAAAGTGCCATCGTGATTGTTGTGGTAAAGGCTGACATTCTCGCCCGCAAAGTTGGGCTTAAGGATATCGAGCCAGCCATCGCAATCGTAGTCTCCTACCGCGACTCCCATCCCACCTTGAGTAGCGCCGTTCCCGTTGAGCGCGCAGCCGGCGGGCGTGGCGATCTGCGTGAACGTCCCGTCGTGGTTGTTGTGGTAGAGGAGGCTGGGCGCTTCGTCGCACGCAACGTAGATGTCGGGCCAGCCGTCGTTATCGAAATCCGCCGCCGCAGCCCCCATCCCGTAGGAGCCTGCCGGAATCCAGTTCTGACTGATCACGTAAGGGTCGGGAAGCCCACGCGGATTGGCGACACCGGAGGCCTCCGAGACATCCTCGAACGTGCCGTCTCCCCGGTTACGGTAGAGGATATTCGTGCCGCCGCCCATGCCCTGTGGCCCGCAAGCAACCGGGACACCGTAATACTTACAGAGCGCACTAGCGCCGGGCGCGGGAGCAAGGTTCGGATCAAAGTTCACATAGTTCGCCACAAACAGATCGAGGTGCCCATCAAGATCGTAGTCAAAGAAACAGCACGCGACATTCCACCTCACGTGTGGACCGTGCTGGAAAAGACCTGCTTTCTCGGTAACGTCGGTGAAAGTCCCATCGCCGTTGTTGTGATAGAGAACATTCTGGCCCCAATAGGTTACAAATAAATCGTCGAAGCCGTCGTTATCGTAATCGCCCACGCAACAACCCTGCCCCCAGCCCGTCCGGACCAAACCTGCCTGGCGGGTGACCTCGGTGAAAGTTCCGTCGCGATTATTGTGGAAGAGAAAGTTGGAGGGGGGAGGGCCGGAGGAGGGCGGGTCAATCGTCGTTCCATTCACCATGAAAATATCCATCCAACCATCGTGGTCATAGTCAAAGAACGCTACGCCACACCCCATCTCCTCCAGGAGGTAGCGCTTCGTGGTTTTTCCGCCGGTGATGTTGATCGCTTGGCCAAGCCCCGCGTGTGCGGCAACGTTGGTGAACGAAAAACCGTGTGGCACGGCCGTCCCGGCCGTGCGCACGGGCGGGACGCCCGTGCCACTGCTTCGCGGCCTCGATCTTTGGCCGGCTATCCCGTTCTGAGTTTCAAGGGCGAGAACGGATGCCGGCACGACAGCGCCCAGGCGTCGAAGAGACCGCAGAAATTCTCGCCGCGACTTCAAATCGCCGCTTTCGAATTCAGTGTTCATCATCGTGCGCCGGTGGGACCGGGGGAAGGTCCGGTTCGCGTTCGTGGTTGGCGTCTCGCCAGAGTTTCGCCATGGCATTCTCGTCGTTATGGATCGCTTCGAACTTCTTCAAAGCCGCCTCACTTTCCGGGGCTTTTCCCAGCTTTCTCAGGACCTTGCTGAGAAGGTAGAAATACTCAGCCGTGCCGGAATTGATCGCGATGGCTTTTTGAACCGAGTCCGCGGCTTTCTGCCACTCATTCTCGATTTGAAACGCCTTGGCAAGATCATAGTAAGCGAGATCGCACTGAGAATCTACTAAGAGCGCTTTGTTTGCAAAATCGATCGCGAGATCGGGCTGTCGCATTCGATTGTAATGGGCGCTGAGATATTCAAAAGGCAAGGGCGAGTTCAGGTGTTGCGCTTCATTCATCTGGGCGGCCGTGGTGTAGTCCTTAACCGCCTCATCATTCTTCCCCAGTGTTTCCATAACCAGACCAAGGTTGTTGTACGCTTTCATGTACCCGGGATCAAGCTGGATGGCGTTCTCGAATTCCTTCCTGGCCATCGCGAAAACCTGCCGCGTGTAGTAGACTCGACCGAGAAAGTAGTGAATCTCAGGCGATTTCGGCTCCAGTTGCGCCGCAGCCTGCATTTCCACTTCAGCCAGGTCATAACGGCCCACGAAGGTGCAAACCAAGCCTAGGACCTTGTGGGCCTGGGCGTCCTTGACGTCGAGCTGAAGCGACTTTGACAGCTCGCGGACAGCACCTCCGATTTCATGGATGCGGAAACAGACATAACCAAGGTCGTAGTGCGCCTGCGCCGAACCGCCGTGGTCTTTCAGGTAGCGCTCCAGCCCCGGCTTGGCTTGCTGGTACTGGCCCTGCTGGATGAGGTTTTCTAAGGGCTTAAGGGTGTCATCGTCCGCAGCTTGAGCCGGATTATTGGGGTTGAAGGCAGCCACGTTACTCGTTGCTTTGTCCTGACTGTGCGCGTCCTTCGGTGCGCCGAGAGCAAGGGGAACAAACCCCAAGGTGAGCAGCAGACACAACATTCGGCCGCCCCACCCGAAGAAGGGAAATGAATAGCGGGCCCTCTCCCTTGGGGAGCGGGTGTCGCGCTGCGGCGTCTTCATCAGCCGCAGTGCGAGGGGTGAGGGGGCTTTTGCTGAATTCGCTATCATCAATTCTCGCTGGAGCTGTTCAGTGCGCCACTTCCGCTTTCGATGCGCCAAGCTGCTTGAGAGTGGAGGCCAGGTTCTCTTGTGCTTCATGATACTGGGGATTGAACTTGAGCGCTTGCTGAAACGTGGTGACGGCTCTCTGCACTTCGCCCTTACGAGCCAGCGCTACTCCCAAGTAGTTGTAGGCCTCGGCCCATGAGGGGCGCAGGCGGATCGCCTCCTCGAACTGTTGGATCGAAGCGTCCAGGTCGGCATTATCGAGCAACGTCCTCGCCAAGGTGTAGCGGGCCTCAGAATCACCCGGTTGCAGGCGCACTGCTTCCCGCCATTCCCGGACCGCGCCTTGGGAGTCTCCCTTCTTGAGCAAGGCCTCACCCAGTTCCTTGTGTGCGCTGGCCGACGCGGGCTCGAGTCGAGTGACGGTCTGAAGATGTTCAATGGCGGCGTCCGTCTTCCCCATGACCAATTCCTCTTCCGCCTGATTGAATTGGGAATCTGCAAACTGCGTCCTGGTTTTCGTCGCGTTGTACTGTTCGCCAAGCCGAAACTCCTTGGCGGCCTCCTCTGTTTGCCCCAGGCGTCCCAGGGCCAGGCCCATCTGGTAGTGGGCATCGCCCCTTTGTGGATCCAGCTTGACCGCTTCGCGGAGGTGTGCGAGCGCCTCCTGCAGGTTTTTCTGATCAACCAACAGCTTGCCCAGCGTGTACTGTGCGTCCACGGATTGCGGGGCCATCGTCACCACTTTGCGCAGCTCAGAGATTTCCTGCTCGACGTTTCCCTGTCGGCCGTAGGCTACTCCAAGATTGTAGTGGGCACTCACCAGGGTGGGATCAAGTTTCACCGCGCCTTCAAGTTCCTTGACCGCCTCATCGAGGTCGCTCTCCGTCAGGACAGCGCCGAGATCGGCATGCGCTTCGGCGAAATCGGGTTTTTCCTGAATTGCCTTGCGAAATTCCTCGATTGCTTGCTCGCCCTGATCGGCTTGTACGTACACCAATCCCAGAGCGAGATGGGCTTCGTAGAAATCAGGTGCTTCCCGGATCGCAGTCCGGAACTCCTGCATCACCGCCTCTTTGTTGGCGCCTTGAAAGCCCAGCAAGTGGCCTAGCACGTAATGGACCTCGGGCAGGTCGTCGTTTCCCTGGGCCGCCCGCTGGAGTTCAGAGATGGCTTCCGCCAGATCGTTCGGGGCTACGGGAGTCTGGGTATCCAACCGAAGAGCCGCCTCGAATTGATGAAGTGCCAGACCGAGGCCGCCCTTCTTCAGCAGAATGACGGCTTGGTCCATGTAAGCCGAGAAGTCATTAGGGTTGAGAGCCAGCGCACAGGCCAGGTTGTCCAAGGCGTGCTCAGCGTCGCCAAGATCCTTCAAACTCATGCCCAGAAAGGCGTACGCCGGGCCCGAGGCGGGATCCAGTTTGACGGACTCCTTCAATTGAGTGACGGCTTCGGTTCGCTGGCCTGCATACCATAAGGCTACACCAAGATTGTAGCGCGCTGGGCCGGATTCAGGGTCCAGGGCCACTGCCCGGGTCAATTCTGCAATCGCGTCCGGCAACTTCCCTTGCTGGCCGAGGATGAATCCGAGCAGGTTGTGAGCTTGTGCGTAGCTGGGGTCGGCCCGTAGCGCCTCGTCGAGCGTCTGGACAGCTCCATCCAAGTTCCCCTCAACGAGCTTCCGGCTTCCCTCCGCGCAAAGCTTCTCGGCGTCTGAATTGGCAGGCGCGGGGGGAATGTGGGGTGATTTTGAGGCAAGCTCATTCAAGATCGGGCCCAGGGCGTAATAGGCTTCGCGCATTTGTGGCGCCAGGCGCAGGCTCGCTTCCAGGCACTGTACCGCTATCTCCAGTTCGCCCATCTGCCTGTAGGTTTGGGCGCTCTCGTACTCAGTCCGATAAGCGACCGCGCCCGGGGGATGAAGCGCCAGAACGCGCTCGAAGTGTACTAACGCCCCCTTGGGGTCCCCTTTCGCCCGCAGGATCACACCCATATTGAGATGGGCCTCAAAACTTGCCGGACGCAGGGCCAGGGCCTTCCGAATCGCCGCGTAGCCCTCGTCGAACTTCCCTACACTGGCCAGAGTGGAACCGAGGTTGTTGTAGGCTCGGAAAAAATCCGGCTTCAATCCGACCGCTTTTCGATATTCTTCAATTCCAGCGGCGATTTCATTATTCTGCACATAGGCGTTCCCAAGACCATTGTGGGCATCGGCGGATTTCGGATTCAGTTTCAGAACCGTTTGGTATTGTTCGATGGCCTCCTTGATTTGGCCGCTTTCCTCCATGGCGAGCGCCAGCGCCAAGCGTGCTGGTTCGAAATCCGGTTTGAGTTCGGCCGCGGCCTTTAATTCTCTGGTCGCATCTTGCAAACGTTGCGATTCGGCCGCAATAAGACCCAGATAGTAATGGGCCTGCGCGTTTTTAGCGTCGAGACGAACGGCTTGGCCGAATGCTTCCTCGGCGTCTTTTTGATTCCCCAATCTAGTCAGCGCTACACCCAGCCCGGCGTACGCCTGACTGCTGTTCGGATTGCTTCGGATCACCTGCTGGAATTCTGCCGCTGCTTCCTTCCACTTTTGCTGGGTCAGTAGAAGTACCCCTCGGCTATAGGGGTCTGTAAGCGTTTTCGTTTCCGTCTCAGGGAAGTAAAGGATCGAAATCCAACCGGCAAGCAGGAAGAGGATTAAACCGAGGAAAGCAATTCGAGGCCAGCTGCGTGGACGCCTTCTGCCGGCTTTCGAGGTTTCGCTGCAATGCAATCTTTCGTTCATGGCATGATTCTAAGCTGCCTGCCGGAATATCAAGAAACGCCCCCGGCTAGCGTTGCCGGCGCCTAAAGTCTTCTGAATTATACACGAAACGCTCGTCATTATGGCGTGATCACCACGTGCGACTGGAAGAGCTTGAATCCGGAGTAACGATGCGTATTGCGGATGAACACATTGTGATAGTGAACCTGCACCGTTACCTCGTGGGGGAGCCAGAGAATGTTCTTCATCCCCGCGGGTTCAATGGGCGCGTAATTCACGGTTGTGTTTTGGCTTTCAAGTCCGATATCGCTTCGCGGCGCGAGAAGCCATGTCTCGAGCTTCAGGATATGGAAGGTTCGCACATCGATCCATGCAAGCCCTTGCACCAGAATTACGCCGGAGTGATCGCCGGCCTCGAATGTCGTGAAGTTCCGGGCGACGGCAGGTCTTTGCGCGAAGCCTACAACGTAGCAAGGCTGCTTTCGAATTGCCTCGTTTCCGAAGTATCGAAATCGGCTCTCGGGTTGATTTGAAGGGTTAAAGTATGCCCAGCTGCCTGTAAAGTTGGTGGTAATCAATCGCAGGTCGCCCAGGCTTGCAAGGTCGATGGGTTTTCCATTGGGATTGGTACGGAACTCTTTGAACATTAGTGGGTCGCCCGCCGGCCTGGGGATGATAATGTACAGAAAGTGGTGAGTCACCTCATTCGGACCCATCTCACGCCATGTGACGATGGGACTACCCACCTCCCATTCTGAGTACACTCGCTCGTCACAAGCAATATTACGGAATTCAGCAATCATCTCAGCCGCTCTTTCCCCCACACGCCTCAGAACGAGAGGCAGTTGTCCGACCTCGGCCGGCCGCAATTTGAAAAGTTCAGGAGCGTCTTTAATCTCCCGCGCTGTCCACTCTATAAGCGTGCGCGCGTGCTGGTAGGTTTCCAGTTCTTCCCGGCTCGCGTGAACCCCCGGCTCCGCAGATTGGGGCGAACTGGCGGCGAGCTGTGCCAAGGTGCCGGTTCCGAAGGCAACCGTTACTGCAAAGACGAACGAAATCACAGACGCCCCGAACTTCACAAGGGCAACGGTCGGCTCGTCCGCTCGCGAGTCAGGACGCGTGTTCATGATTTCATTAATCCCCGCAATGCTCGCGCCAGGTCCCGTCACGAGCCGCGGAGATTCTTTTTTCATCTTCTGTGTAGCCGGAAAACACCGCTTTGGCCGCGGCTCAGCCCAACTGCGCGTGCTCTGGCGCTTGCCACCCGATTTGTGGAGAATGCCGTTGGCCCCGAAGATCTCGATTGCCTCAGCCCGAGGGGTCGGCCGAGGTACTCGTTATTTCTGCTGGAGTTCCTTTAAGTTACGAGCGGCGTATGTCTCGATTACCGTTCCCTTGCCTAATTGCGCCGCCTTCGAGAAGGCCTCTATCGCCTGCTGCTTCTCTCCCACGTTGGAGTAGATCTCGCCAAGACGAAAATAAAGTGAAGCCTTGGGAGGCTGGGAAAACGAGATGGCCTTCTTGAACTCTTCGATGGCCTGGTTGTATTTGTCTTGCTGCATGGCGACCGAACCGAGCGCGGCATGCGCGCTGGATTCGACGCCGGCCTTTCGGGCCGCAAACTGTTCGGGCGTCTCACCCGGCCGCGTCGGCAACTTTGGCAAAAGGTCGAGCGCCCGTTGCGCGTCGGTCCCCGCCTCTGCAAGTTCCCATTCGCCGTTGTTCGGGGCGTTGCGGACCATGCTGGGCTCGGAAAGCGAGGTGGCTACGATCAGCAAGCTGTATGTGTTGTCGGCGTCAAGCGCCAGACTTTTCCGCCCCGTTTTCGCAGCATTCGGGAAGTCGCCTTTTTGTTGAAAAGCGGCTGCCGCCTGCATAAAGACGTACGACAGCAGTTCGCTGCCCGGAAAGGTCTGGGCGAATTCCATCGCCATGCGGATCTTCGTGTCCGGATCGGAGGCTTGCTCCATCGTCTTATAGCCCATGGCCTCCTTGTAAGTAGATGTCAAAGGAGCGCCGGTGGCACTCATAAGGACTGCACCTTTGAAATTCCGGACCGTGGGGCCGGCCGCCCAGATGGCCTGGAGAATTTGATCGTCCGCCCCGGCTTTCCTCATCTTCTTTTCGATGTCGGGATTGAGGTCGAAATCGACGCCCTGCTCGCGTAAAGTCTTAATGAGATGGTCCGGTTGTTGCTTCTCTTGCTTGATCAGGCGGATTACATCATCTTGATTCAGAAAATGGCGCCCGGCTTCTTGGGCCGGTAAAATCCCCGCCGCCAAGATTAAGAAAAGATTCAGACTAACCAGTCTTTGCCACATTTTGTACCTCGCATCACCCGCTGGGAAACGGCAAGACGGAAAATGGAGAATGGAGATCGGAAAATGGAAAACAGAAACTGGAAATTAGAGACTGGGAAATAGCTGGCCGCCGCAATCGCGGGACTCCGTGAGGGTTGTGCGGCGAACATCCAATTTCCATTTTCCTGTTACCAGTTTCTATTTTCCAGTTTCCGCTTTTGCGGCGCCGCTCAGGGGTTGGATTTGCGCATCGATTCTACCTCCTGAAGCATCGACTTGGCTTGGCCGGCCAGCGGCCCGTCAGGAGCGATCTGGAGATGGGTTTGCGTTTCGGTATAAGCTTGAGCGTATTTCTTTTGCTGCAAACAGGCGTCGGCAAGCAAGACGTGAACTTCCGCGGGCACGGCGGAGCTTAAGGATAAGGCCTTCTGGTATTCTTCTTCCGCCTCCTTGTACTTGCCTGAGTGTTGGCGCACAATGCCCAGCCGGTAGTAAGGTTGCCAGTCGCTCGGCGCCACCCGCAGTCCTTGTTGCAGAATCGAGTCGCTCTCCCCATACTTCTTTTCCATATCCAGGAGGATTCCCAGTTGGAGATAGGGCTCCAGAAAAGCCCCGTCGCAGTGAATTGAATTCTGAAATGAATTCTCCGCGGAAGAAAGCTCTCCTTGCAAAGTAAGCACCACTCCCAACTCGGTGAGCACCCGGGCGTAGCACTTGTCCATCTCAATGGCCCTTTCAAAGTGCTTGCGCGCACTCGCATAGTCTTTCGCTTCCAGCGCCGCGTGGCCCTGCTCGTATTCTTTGCGTGCTTTCTTCGGTGCAGCCAGATCCGTCGTGTTCTCCGACGGAGGGGGAGGCGTTTTCTTTGGCCCCAGCGGAGTCAAGTAGACCGTTGGATATCGGCTGGCATAATAATGCATGTCGACCTGAACGCTGGCCGGCTGATACCCCTCGGCAGTCACGATGATCTGATAGGCCTTGTCGGTCAGATCCTGGAACGTGAATCTGCCCGTTGCGCCGACCATCTGCTGTGCGACGACTATATTCTCCGCCACCTCCAGCTTTACTGTGATGCCTGGGGGGAGAGGCCCGCCGTTGGTCACGCGAACCTGCCCTTCAATCGAGTTGTCGCTCCCACGGCAGTCTCCCGAAATAGTTAGGAGCAGGGCCGCACCTAGAAAAGGCAGAAGCAGAAAGTGCGTCGTTCCTTGTAGGCGCGTCAAGTTAGGCAGCATCCCAACCTCGCTCGGGCTCTTTGTCACCCACCCACGGCAAGACCAGTCTATTCTACAACATGTAGAGCGGGCGGACTAGCTGAAGAGGGAAGCAGAATAGTTGCAAGCGCTTACAATGCCAAGCGCGCGTCCGAATCCCCGCTTCTCCATACTCGGCGAGATCTCCCGCGGTGGGAATCACCCTCAATCTGGACGCCCATTCCTCGCAAATTCAGCGCTGAGGCTACCCCCGGCGGGGAGAGAATGTCCAGGTTACTGACTTGCACTAGGTCCGCCCAACAGTCGAATGTAGAGTAGTTTCCTGATTCGATCCGTAGCGCCGGCCCTGAAGCTGGCATTTGCCGAGGTAGCGGTCGGCGCTATAATCAAATCAGGACACTGCCGAATATAGTGCTTGCCTAAAGCTGATCCGAGTGGTATGGTATTCTTCCAAGTCTCTTGTTTGCGAGAGATGGCTCCTAGTATGTTCCGCAAGTTGTATTCAAAGGGAAGGTTTGCAAAACTCCGATTGAAAGCGCTTGCACCCTCGATCCCGTTGCCAAGCTTTCTCGCGAATAGTAATAAATCTTTGCCCGCTGCTCTGCGAACGTGTAGCGAGCCACCTCGCGTCGCATTTCTTCACGCTGATTGGCAACATTCGCAGGGCGGTGCGGGAACTGAGAGTCTCTGCAATAGAATCGCGTGGATGGTTTCATCGCCGATTCGATTAGTCGGCGGCAGTTTATCTTCACGGAACCGACAATGACACTCCTCGAAGTTGCTAAGCAGGCGAAGGTTTCGACGGCAACGGTATCCCGCGTCCTGAACGACACCGGCCCGATCAAAGCTTCGACACGACTGCGGGTGTTGAAGGCGATGGAGAAGTGCAGGTACTACCCCAATAGCAACGCGCGGGCTTTGGCCGGCCGCAAGAGTCGAACCCTGGGAATGGTGGTTTCGAATCTTGAGAATCCGTTCTTTGTGGACATCTTTCGCGCGCTCGAAGACGAATCGAACCGTCACGGGTATGAGGTCGCGGTGGCGAATACGAACTACACTCCGCGGCGGCTGGTCGCGCAGGTCCACCTGATGATCGAACGGCGTGTCGCAGGACTGGCGGTGGTCGTCTCCGAAATGGAGCCAGCCCTGCTTCGGGAGCTGAGAGAATTAAACCTTCCGGTGGTGCTCTTTGACGTGGGCGAGGCGGGGGGCTGCATCTCCAGGATCAAGGTAAATTACCAGAGCGGAATGAGGAAGGTCGTCACGTACCTATACTCGCTTGGGCATCGCAGGATGGCATTCATCGGCCACCACGCGAGTTTGCAGCCTCTGCACGAGCGGCAGAAAGCGTTCCTGGAGACGATGAAGCTCTATGCGGGCGAGGTCGAGTTCGTGACGGCGACAGAACGGGACGGCGCGGAAGGAGGCAGGCAAGCGGTTCGCACCCTCCTGGCTTCAGGTGCGAAGCCTACCGCGATCGTTTGCACCAACGATTTTATGGCCATCGGAGTGATGAAGGGCCTTCGAGAACTGGGGTTGAAGATCCCCGGTGACGTTTCAGTGACGGGTCACGACAACATCAATCTGTCAGATTTCTTGGCGCCCACACTGACCACTCTTGACGTCCCCCGCGATCGAATCGGCCGCCTCGCCTTCCGCACGCTGGTTCCGGAGTCAGGCGAATCCGTGGGCCTGGGCAACGAGCTTTTGATCGAGCCCCAACTCCTTGTGCGCGATTCCACCGCTCTTGCGCCAGAGAGCAATCTTGCAATAGCGCAACTTGGCTAACATCGGCCACCGTTTTACGGTTGCTTCTAATTCTCGCTCTGACGTGACTTCGAGTACGGAGGCTTTCCATGGCAACGACTTTAGGTGTCATCGTCGGCAATCGCGGTTTCTTTCCCGCCGTTCTGGCCCGCGACGGGCGGGAAGAGGTTTTGCGCACCCTCGCGCAGCAAGGTTACAAGAGCCTCTGCCTGACTCCCGAAGAGACCAAATATGGCGCGGTCGAGACCCTGCAGGAGGCGCGCCAGTGCGCCAACTTGTTCAAGCGGCATGCCGGCGAGATTGACGGCATCCTGGTCACCCTGCCCAATTTCGGCGACGAGCGCGGCGTGGCGAACTCGATTCGCATGTCGGGGCTGGAGGTGC
>Ga0209517_10001280_pt1 | contig 38693 bp, 32 predicted proteins | sample PeaSoiMetSII2010_FD_187695 | JGI IMG/M metagenome (GOLD analysis project Ga0209517, IMG submission 187695) | Peat soil microbial communities from Weissenstadt, Germany - SII-2010 (SPAdes) (version 2) | ecosystem: Environmental > Terrestrial > Soil > Wetlands > Peat | place: Germany...
TTCCCGGCTGGAGCGGCCCCGCGGCTTCCGCATCGTGAATCCCGGCGAGGAAGAACTCTTCCTCGCCCCTCTCCCCGTGGAAAAACTCCACGGCATCGGTCATGTCCACGCCGCGGCACTGGCCGAACGCGGCGTCGCCACCATCGGCCAATTGCGCCTGATTCCCAAGCCCGTGCTGATCGCCGCGTTTGGCGAAGCCGTGGGCCAGCAGATCTGGGAGCGCGCCCGCGGCCTCGATGGCCGCGAGGTGCTGCTGCCCTCCACACCAAAATCCGTTTCCCGCGAAACCACCATCGAAGGCGGCACCATTGACACCGAATTCCTTGGCGGCTTGCTGGAATATCTCAGCGAGCGCATCGGCGGGACCCTTCGCGAATACGGCAAGCAAGCCTGCACCCTGGGCGTGCGCCTGCGTTATGTGGACCATTTCTCCGCGCACCAGACCCTGCGCCTGGAGCGCCCCACAAATGATGAGCGCGAACTGCTCGCCGCCGCCAGGGAACTTTTCACGAAGCTCTTCACGCGCCGCGTGGCCATACGCCACGTTGGCATCAGCGTGATGAATTTGGAAGCCGACCGCCGGCAAAACGAACTGTTTGATACCGACGCCAACCGGCGGTGGTACCTCAACCGCGAAGTGGATCGCGTGCGCGGCCGCTACGGCTGGAACGCGGTCTACTACGGCAAAGGCCTGGAATTGCGCGAGCACTACGCCACCAAACCGACCGGGCTGGTCCTCTCCACGCCGTGCTTGTCTCGGTGAACGATGGCGGCCGGCTAGCAGAGCATCCGGCACAACCGCGCTGTCTTGACATTGTCGGGCAAGGGGAGGTAGCCTTGAAAGCGAAGGAGTGGCTATGCCATCCCGTTCTCTCCGTACTGAAAAACTCGACCTCCGGTTGACACGCAAGGCTAAAACGGCATTAAGAGCGGCGGCGGCGGCCTCCAATCGTTCCGTAAGCGAGTTCGTTTTGGAGAGCGCACTGGCGCGCGCCGATGAAGCCCTGGCGGATCGGCGTACCTTTGGGCTGAATGCAACGCAATGGAAAGCATTCATGGCGGCGCTCGATGCTCCTCCGCGTCCCCTGCCCCGCTTGGAACGTCTTCTAAAGGAGCCAGGATTCTTTGACGCAGGCACTCGCCAGTGAGCGAACTCCGGCGCGTCGAAAAACTGCGACGTGACCATCCAGTCGAAGGATTTGATTGTGGCCGCGAAGAGCTAAACAGATACCTTTCACGTTATGCCTGGCAGAACCAACAGGCAGGCGCCGCGCAAACCTACGTGGGGATCGTGGGTGAAGTCATTGTTGGCTATCACACGTTGGCCGTAGGCCAGGTGACATTGGAGGACGCTCCCGAGCGCATGAAGAAGGGTCTGGCAAAGCATCCCATACCCATCATGCTGCTTGCGCGACTTGCCATCGATCGCCGCTGGCAGGGCCAAGGCGTTGGAAAGGCGCTGTTGCGAGACGCAATGCAGCGTACGCTGCAAGCAGCGGACATAGCCGGTATACGCGCTTTTGCCGTACACGCAAAGGACGAAGAAGCGAGGCGCTTCTATGAACATTTCGACTTTGTCCCCTCCCCTACAGACTCCATGCACCTCTTCGTCTTGCTTAAGGATGTGCGGCGAATCGTCTCCGATTAAGATGATGTAGTTCCTTAAGTTTTTTCTCCTTCCTGGCTCCCTACCGCAGAAAATTGAAAGACCACAGGTCGCCCCATGTTCGTGCATTTGGAGTGTCACAGCCATTATTCGTTCCTGCGGGGAGTGAATCCTCCGGAGGAAATCATTGCTGCCGCGGTGGAGCAGAAGATGCCCGCCGTGGCGCTGACGGATACGAATGGGATGTACGCGGCGGTGCCGTTCTATCAGGCGGCGCGGACGGCGGGGGTGAAGCCGATTATCGGCGTTGTGCTCGATGTGGAAAGGAAAGTGGCTAGTGGCGAGTGGCTAGTGGCGAGAAGCGGAAGAGAGATCCCTCGACTGCGGGCCGATGAAAACCATCGGCCCTTCGCTCGGGATGACAATTCCAAGGTTGTGCTGCTGGCCATGGATGCGGATGGCTACAGCAACTTGTGTCAGTTGACGACGTTGCGGCACCTCGGCGCGTTGCGCCTCGGACAAGAGACGTTCGCGGAAGATGCCAGCCGGGCTGTCACGCTGGAAGAATTGGCAACGCATAGCGCCGGGGTGATGGCGTTGTGGCCGGCGTCAGCACCATTGCGGATGGATCTTGCTGGTAGGGGCGCAGCATGCTGCGCCCCTACAAAGGCGCCCGCTTCGGAAAGCGGCCGCTACACAACCGCACACAACAGATCGAGCGCTGCCGACCACGAATCACGAGTCACGAATCACGAGTCACCCGCCACCGATTTGCTGGCACAACTCAAATCCATCTACGGCGATCGCCTCTACATCACCGTGCAGCATCTTTCTGCTGGTGATGGCCGCATCCTCCGCGAAGCGGAGCGGCTGGGGCGGGAAATGAACATCCCGCTTGTGGCCACCAACAACGTGCACTTCTTGCGGCCCGAGGAGCATCTCCATCACCGCGCCGTGAACGCCATACGCACGGGCAGCTTGCTGACCACCGTGGCCCCGCCCGAAATCACCACCGGCGAAGCCTGGTTCAAGCCCGCCGCCGAAATGCAGCGCCTCTTTCCCGATCATCCGCAACTCCTTCGCGCCACGCTGGAGATCGCCGAGCGCTGCAACCTGCAACTTGAGCTCGGCAAGCTCATCTTCCCGGAATTCCCCGTGCCGCCGGGCGAATCGCCTTTCTCCTATTTGTGGAAACTCAGTTTTGAAGGCGCGCGCAAACGCTATCGCCCGTTGCGTCGCGAAGTGCTGGCGCGCCTGACGCACGAGCTCGAAGTGATCGACAAACTGAACCTGGCGCCGTATTTCCTGCTGGTCTGGGACATCGTCGAAGAGGCCAATCGCCGCGGCATTCCCGCGGTGGCGCGCGGCTCGGCGGCCAGTTCGATGGTCACTTACTGCCTGGGCATTTCCTGCGTGTGCCCGCTGCGCTGGGGCCTCTATTTCGAGCGCTTCCTGAACGTGCAGCGCGGCGATTGCCCGGACATTGATATTGATATTTGCGGCGCGCGGCGCGATGAGCTTCTCGACTACGTCTACGCGCGCTGGGGCGCGGAACACGTGGCCATGATCGGCAGCTTCATCACCATGCACGCGCGCCTGGCCGTGCGCGAGATCGCCAAAGTTTTTGGCGTGCCTCCCGGCGAAGTGAATCATTTCACCAAGCGCCTGCCGCACCGCCCGGTGCGCGAAATCCTTGATGCCATCCAGAATTTGCCGGAGTGCCGCAACCTGCCCATCAACGACGAGCCTTGGAAAACGATCCTGCAGGTGGCCCTGCGGCTGGACGATGCGCCGCGCCATTTGGGCATACATCCTTGCGGCACGGTGATTTCCGCGCGCCCGCTGACGCACCTGGCGCCGCTGGAACGTGCCGCCAAGGGCATCGTGGTCTCGCAATACGATATGAACGCGGTCGAAGCGCTCGGCCTCATCAAGATGGATTTGCTGGGGCAGCGCGGGCTGACCACAATGTCGCTTGCTCTCGACAATATTGAGAAAGAAGTTGAGGAAATAAAGGAGGTAGAGGAAGTACAGGAAAAGAGCGGCGAGTGGCGAGTGGCGAGTGGCGAGCCTCCCTCCTCATCCTTTACTTCCTCCACCTCCTCTACTTCCTCTACCTCCTCTACTTCCTTTACTTCCTCTACCTCATCCATCGCGCCCGATGGCGTGACGCCTTGTCCCAAGGCCCGCACCATCGATTTTGCTGCCATCCCCGAAAACGATCCCGCTACCTGCGCGGTCATCGCCGAAGGCCGCACCATGGGCGTTTTTCAGATTGAATCGCCCGGCATGCGCGGGCTGTTGCGCACCATGAAAGCGCGAACACTTGAGGAGATGGCCGCGGCCCTGGCGCTGATTCGCCCAGGCGCTTCCGAATACGGCTCGAAAGAGCTTTTCCTGAAGCGGCTGCGTGGGAAGGAGCCGGTGATTTACGCGCACGAATCGCTGAAGGACATTCTTGGCGACACGCTGGGCGTTTGCATTTACCAGGAACAAGTGATGCAGATCGCGCAAGCCGTGGGCGGGATGTCCCTGGCGGAAGCGGACCTGGTGCGGCGTTCGGCGGCAAAATTTTCCGGCCAGCGCGAACGCGAGCGCCTGCGCGGCAAATTCCTGAAGGCCGCGGAGCAAATGGGCTTGCAAGGGGCGGAGCGCGAAGAAACCTGGATGATGGTGGAGAAATTCGCGGGCTTCGGCTTCTGCAAAGCCCACGCGGCCACTTATGCGGACATCTCCTACCGCATGACCTACTTGAAAACGCACCACACTGCGGAATTTCTTGCCGCCATGTGCAGCGCTGGTGCAGGCTTCTATCACGTTTCCGCTTACGTTGAGGAGGCGAAGCGCTGGGGCATCGCCGTGCTCCTGCCCTCGGTGAATCATTCGCGCATGGAATACACCGCAGAGTGGAACGCGGACGGCGCGCCGTTCACACCTCCCCTCGAAGCTCCCTTCGAGGCTCAGGGCAAGCAGGGCAAACGCGCGCTGCGTGTCGGACTGATGCAGGTGAAGGGCCTGCGCGTGGAAACGATCCTGGCAATCTTGCGCTCGCGCGGAGAGCACGGCGCATTCCGCTCGCTGGAGGATTTTCTGGCGCGCATCCCGGCGGAACGCGATGAAATTGAAGCGCTGATCAAGTGCGGCGCGTTCGACGGCGTCTGCGCCATGACGCGCCCGGCCATGCTGTGGCAGTGGAATCTGCTGCGGGCCAAGGGGTTGCATGGGCATGCGGGGACGCGCGCTGTTCGCCCGGCCGCATCAATGGATGCGGAAAAAGCAGATTCATCGCGCATAATTCGCGCGATGGGGCAGAGATCCTCGGGCAAAATCGGCCCTCGGAATGACAAATTCACGGCGTTATCTGGATACAACTTGGGTATAAGCTCCGGCGCTTCACCCGTGCTTTTCGCGGAGATGGAGCGCGACGACTCCATCGCCATGGCCCTGCGTGAAATTCATACCGCCGAGTACACGCCGGAGCAGCGGTTGCGCTATGAACGGGAAATCCTGGAAGTGTGCGTCAGCGGCCACCCGCTCGATTTTCTGCCGCGAAACGGTGAAACCTGGAGCGATGAACTGCCGCAACGCACCGGAAAACGCGTCACGTTGTGCGGCTGGGTGGTCACTTTCCGCCATGTGGGCACGAAAAACTACCGCAACATGATGTTTGTCACGCTGGAAGATCAGCGCGGCATCTACGAGGTGATTCTTTTCCCGGAAGCGTATGACAAGTACGGCGGGCTGGTCTACGAAACGCGCGCCATGCGCGTCACCGGGCGCGTTGAGGAGGGTGGACAGATTAATGCGGATTCGTTGGAGCGGTTGAGGGCCTAGGTGCAAGAGGAGAGACCAAGCAGGCTCAAAAAGGATATCAGTTATCAGATATCAGCGATCAGGAAGCAAGAGCAAGAACCCAACGCACGAGGTAGCTCTGGTTCCTGATAACTGATATCTGATATCTCCCAGATGATCCCACCAACTAACAATCCAGCCTCCCCACCCGAGCCGCAAACCGGCCGCTCGGTCGAATCCGCCGAAGCCTGGCTCGGCCGCAACCGCAGCAGCAAGCGCCGCCTATGGGAACGCTTGAATCCGCGTCACCGCAAGGAGCTGCGCATGCTCGCCGAAGCGCTGGCCCTGCGGCAGAACCACGCGCGTCTCCCCGACACCGTGCGCGCCCGGCTGGACGCGGCGCTAGCGGAACTCGAGCGCCTGGTCCGCCGCATCGCTGCCATTCTCGCAGAGGTAGCACGCCGGACACCGCCGCCCGGCTAAGTGTTGCGGCTCCCATTCGCCGGTCGCATACTTTCCCCATGAGCATTCCCAGCCATTTCCGGGTTCTTGCGGTGCCGCTCGCACTGCTTGCCTTGGGCATCCTCGCCGCGCCCGGCCGCGCCGACGAAATTCGTTTGAAGGACGGCAAAAAGCTCTATGGCGTGATCGTGGCCTACGAAGACAACATGTTCAAAGTCAAAACCGACTATGGCTACGTCCTCGTGGAAAAAGACAAGATCGCGCAAATTATTCCCAGCACGCCCGCCGAAGCCGCGCCGCCAAAGCAGCCTGCCGCAAAGCCCGCGAGCGACGCCCCGCCGAAGACGGAGCCTGCCACGACCAAAAGCAAAGAGCCGCCGGCCCGCGTCACCAATGCCAACGCGAAATCCAGCGGCCCCATCATCAACAATCTGGCCGTGCGCCCGGAAATCCCAGTTTCCTCCAACAAACTCGATGCACAGCCGCCCGCGATCAAAACGTCGAACGCTGCGCCGAAAACGGCTTTGGCCGCTGTCGCTGCGCCGCCTTCACCGCCGAAGGAAGAGCCTCCCGTCATTCGCGAGGAAATTCTGGGCAATCTCTACATTAATCACGAATTTGGATTCCGCATCTTCAAGGCCCCAAGTTGGCAGCTTATCGATGGCGCGGGGCAAACTCTGCCGAACGCGATCATGGCCATGGGCACCTCGAACGAATCCACGCTGCTCGTCGTGGCCCAGGAAAAGACCAAGACGCCTCTCGACGTTTCCGCAAAAACCGTTGAAGAACGCCTCCATCAGATTTATGAGAATTACCGGCTGATTTCCGAGCGCAAGACCGTGGTGGGCGGCCAGGCGGCCATCGAATACCGCTATCGTGGCGTGGCTGATGGACACGACTGGTCCGGCACGCTGGCGGTAGTCTCGCATGGCGGCGAGATTTTCACCGTCCTCGGCATGACCTTCGCGGATACCGACCTCATCCAGATTCAGGAAAACGTAATCGCCCGCGCCATCGCCAGCCTCGACTTCAGCACGAAATAACGCGTTGCGGGAAATTCTTCAGCGCTCTTCAAGTGACCGTCACTTCGATCGTGTGATATCCGGTTGCGCCATCGGGCCACTCGCCGCGTTCAAGAGAAGTCTGAACTTTGCCCCGCCCATCGGTGGCGCGCACTTGCAATGTGTGCTTCCCTTTTCGCGGATTCTTCCACACATATTTCCAGAAGGCCCAAACCTGCGATGGCTGCGGGTTGCTGAAGATTTCCACCTCTTCCCAGTGGCTGCCGCCGTCGGTTGAAATCTCCACTTTGGAAACGCCGGCAGCGTCCGCCAGTGCATAGCCGGTCACTACAAACGTGTCACCGCTGATTTTGCCCTGAGGCCGCGGATCGTCCACGACCGCGCGCGTCTGCCGGTCCCCGATGTTCGACCAGCCCTGCCATTCCCAGAAGCCCAGATATTCCTTGTTCACGAATTCGATGCGCGTCAGCCACTTGGGCATTTTCATGCCATAGCGCCCCGGCATCAGCACACGTAGCGGGAATCCGTGCTGCTTCGTAAGAGGCTGCCCGTTCATCTCGTACGCCAGGAAATTCGCGGGGTCCGCAAAACGCTCGACAGGATGCCCGGTGGTGTAGCCTTCGGCCGCGTAAAACACGGCGTACTTCGCCTCCGGCAAAACGTCTGCTCGCTCCACAAGCGGCTTCAGCAGAGTGCCTTTCCAATTGGCGTTGCCAATCAAACGTCCGCCAATCGCGTTCGAGATGCATTCCAGCGTCAGCGTCGTTTCATAGGCGGGCAGGGCGCGCATCTCGTCGTAGCTGAATTTCAATGGATTCTTTACCAGTCCGTCGATCGCCAACGACCACGTCTTTTCGTCCACACCCGGCTCGCCATGCGACGACATCACATACAGATCTTCGGTCGGCGTGATCGCGCGCATCGCCGCCTGCGGCCCATCGTTCAGATACGCGCGCACATTGGCGTTTCCAACGTTGATCCCGCGCATCATATAGCGGTACGCCAGCCCCGGAATCAGCAGGCCAATCCCAAGTCCACCCGCGATGGAGATAAAGTGGCGGCGTTCCATGCCTAATTAGATGTTGAGAGAGCGAAAAGGTATCAGGAGCGAGCTAAACCTGACGGAAACCGATGAAAAGAGGGATTCATCGCACAAAAAGCATGCGATGGAAAACCGTACCTCACTTCGCAGACTCCGTTCGGAATGACGGAAGGATACTATTTCAGCAGACCGTGAAGCCATGCACCCTTGAGAACCATTTATGGGGTCGCTTCGAAATATCCAGCGGTTAGCTCTGTCCTTCGCCGGGCTTGCGAATTTCGCGAATCATCCCGATCAGCGCCTGCACCGCGCGTGGCAGGCTGCGGTCGCGCCGGTAGACCAGCGCGAGTTCGCGGTAGAGATCGAATCCTTCCACATTCAGCAGCTTCACCTCGCCGCTCTTCACCTGATCGCGCGCGAAGCTTTCGCTGATGATGGAAATGCCCACGTCCGCGGCCACGAAAGTCTTGATCATTCCGATGCTGGGCAATTCCATGGCGATGCGCAAGCGCGAGCGGTACGGCCGGAAGAGCTTGTCCAGCACCTGCCGCGTGAAACCCGTTTTGGGAAAAATCAGCGGCGCGGAGGCGATCTCCTCCAGGGTCACGTGGCTGCGCTGCGCCATCGGATTCTTCGCGCTCACCATGAAGCGCAGCCGGTCGCGATTGATCGTGTGAATCTTCAAATTGGGCGATTTCAGGGGCAGCGTCACAATTCCCAGATCCAGCGACCCATCCTCCAGCCGCTGCAGAATCTTGTGGCTGAAATTGCGGTAAATGCTGATCTGCACCAGCGGGTAGCGCCGCTGAAATTCCGCCAATATATCCGGCAGCAGATACAAGCAGGTCGCTTCGTTGGCACCAAAAGCAACCGGCCCTTGCACGACATTGCCGCGGTCCGCCACCACCTGCATGGACTCGTCGCGCAGCCGCAGAAGCCGCTCGGCAAACTCGAAGAGCACCACGCCCGCCGGCGTCAGCTCCACCGATTTCGCGGAGCGGTCCAGCAGTTTGGCGTGATAGGCCTGCTCCAATTGGCGAATCTGCGCGCTGACCGCGGACTGCGAGCGAAACACCTTTTGTCCGGCCTTGGAGAAGCTCTTGAGCTTGGATACCTGAACGAATGTTGTAAGTTGATCGAAGTCCATAGTTGGAATCTCTCGTAGGAGTATAACGAATATTTTGTAAGTTTATTGTAAAGATGTCGCGGAACTCAAACACGCTGCGGCTCTGGGCGGGGTGGCGCCCCGAAGTGACTCCGAGTGGCAGCGCGGACATCGCCGGGCAGCGAAACGCGCGCGTCTAGCCCTGCTCGCACAAGCTGTTGAGCGTCGCAGATTATGCTGACACCTTTCGAGCGTTGGGAAGCCACCCAACGAGAGTAGATTGTCATTCCGAGCGCGGGTTTGGCGCGAGGAATCTGCTGTATCTGATGTGCAAGCAAAAGCAGATCCCTCGCGGTGCTCGGGATGACAATACGAGTTGTGTCGCTATTTTCCGCGAAGCGCAGTAATTCCTCAAAACTTGGTGACTTCGCTGAATTGAAATCCCCGGATTTTCATGGGCGGAACGACCATTTCCACGGATTCTTCACCGCTGGCCCGGTGCGCCGCTCCCAGCAGCTCCACATTCTGGAGCATTTCCAGTATCGATTGATTGAATCGAAAATTCCGCGCAGCCCGGCCAACTTGGCCCTTCTCCACCAGATACAAACCGTCCCGCGTCATCCCCGTCATGATCTTTTCGTACGGGTCCACTTCGCGGATATACCACAGCCGGGTCACCAGAAGCCCTCGCTCCGTGGAGCGGATCATCTCCTCAAGCGAGGAATTCCCGCCGCCGATCACCAGATTCATTGGCGCTTCCCCATACTCGTTGGGCAAGGCAAAACCATGGCCCGTCGGCTTCTTGTGCGCCGCTTTCGCAGAGCGCCGCGAGTACACCAGGTTGCGCAGCACGCCTTGGTCCACCAACACCGCGCGTTCCCGCGGCAGCCCTTCCCCGTCGAATGGCGGGCCCAACTGCTCCGGATGATAGACGTCATCCGTGATAGTGATGTTCTTGCCAAAGAGTGTCTTGCCCAGGCGCCCGGAAAAACACGAGCGCTTGTCTTCCACCGCCGTCGCCGCAAAGTCATAGAAAAGATAACCCGCGAGATCAAGCACGGCCGCAGATTCCAGGATAACCGTATATCGCCCGGGATTCAGCTCCACGGGATTCCGCGCGCGCCTGGCCTTTTCGCTGGCCGTTTGCGCCAACGCGATGGGATCGATCGCGCGCACATCGGCTTCGTTGGCCTTCGCCCAACTCGACGCGCCGCCGTGCTGCATGGTCACGGAAAATTCCGCTTGCGTCTGCCGGTACGCCGCGAACAGGCCGCGCGAGTTGCCTAACACTGTTTGGCTCTGCCCGCTTTCGAAAATTCCCGCTGCCACCTGGTCACTCCGCTCCGCCAGATCGCATGCGCGTTTGACCGCACGCGCGCGCTCTTCCGCCGTCAGCTTCGCGGTGGCAGGAATAAACCGTTGCAGCGCGCGATACTTTTGCTTGCCGGGCAGGGGCAGCAAATGCGGATCTTTCGGCTGGCTCGCCGCCAATGCCAACGAATTCTCCAGTGCCGCGCGCAACGCGTCCTCTTCCAGGCGATTGGTCGTTACACGAGCGGTCCGCCCGTCCATTACTGTGCGAATGGACACCGTCAAGCCGTGCTCCGCAACATTCTGGTGAATGGCATTATTGGCAAAGCGGGTGAGCGCGTCGACCACCTCTTCGACGTGTACTTCCGTCTCCTTCACTCGGCACAGCTTCGCCAGACGCAGAACGGTGGCCGCGATGGCGCGCAATTCCCGCACGTCGCGGAGTGCTTGGCCGCTTAGCTTCGCTCGTTTTGTCGCTGCTCCCCGCATCGTCTTCTCTGCGCTTAATCCTCTGAAAAGGCCGTGCCGATTTTCACGTTCCGGAAACGCGCTGGCGAGGCCCCGTGGCCCGTGCCCATCGTCTGCATCGGCTGGCCTTTGCCGCAATTCGGCGTGCCCCAGAGCAGCCAGTGATCGTCGTTGCAGATGGCGTCGCACGAATTCCAGAATTCCGTGGTGATTCCGCTGTAGCTGGGATTCTTCAGCATGCGCGTTTTCTTTCCGTCCTGGATCTCCCAGGCGATCTCCGTGGAAAACTGGAATTGGTAGCGCCGGTCATCGATGGACCAGGACCGGTTCGTCTCCATGAGAATGCCTTCGTCCGTATCCGCAATCAGGTTTTCGAGAGTCCAAGGCCCCGGCAAAATGCTGACGTTGGTCATGCGGATCATGGGCAGCCGGTTCCAACCCTCTGTGCGCACGGTGCCGCCGGAGCGATCGAGGCCGATTAGATGCGCCGTCTCCCGGCTCGAAAGATATCCGCAAAACTCGCCAGCCTTGATGATGTCAATGCGTTGCGCGGGCACGCCTTCGTCGTCATACGCAAATGAGCCCAGCCCCGGCCCGTGCGCGATGCGCGCATCTGCCACTACATTCACGATGGGCGAGGCATAGCGCAGGTGATGCAATTGATCGAGCGTGAGAAAACTCGTGCCGGCAAAATTCGTTTCCTGGCCCAGCACGCGGTCCAGTTCAATGGGATGGCCAATGGACTCGTGAATCTGCAATCCAAGCTGGCTGCCCCCCAGGATCAGCGTACCCGTGCGTTCCGGACACTGTGTTGCACGGTGCAAGGCCACGGCTTCCTCGCCGACCCGCGGCGCGTGTTTCAGCAAATTCAGCGATTCGATCAATTCGTAGCCGCCCAGAACGTGCTGTCCGCCAAAACTATTGGGATACGAGCGCTTCTGAATGGCATCGCCCTGGAAGCACGTGGCCACGATGCCGCAGCCCGAAACCACCCGGCGCTGGTGAATCTTCGAGCCTTCACTTGACGCAAACCAAGTGTCCACCTTGCGGAATTGCATGTCCGTTTCCGTCAGGGTCACGCCCCTCACCCGCCGCATGGCCTCATCGGCCGCCAGGAGCAGTTGCAGTTGCGTCTCCAGCGGAATCTCGAACGGATCCTTCACGAAGGGGCTCTGCCAGCTATCCACGTATGCCGCTTCATGAGACAACTGCACATCCTTATTCTTCGCCAGCGCCGAAGCCTTGGCAATCGCCACGGCCTGCGCGGCGCAAGCCGCCACGCCTTCCCGCGTCAGCACATCCGTCGAGGCAAATCCCCACGCGCCCTGGGCGATGACCCGGATTCCCAGACCCATTGATTCACTCTGGCCGAGTGTCCCCACCTGTCCATTCTTTGTTGTAAGGTCGCGCTGGCGCATGTGCATTGCGCGCACGTCCGCATAGGTCGCGCCGCGCAACCGCGCCACATCCAAGGAATGTCCGCAATACTCCCACATCGTGTTCACCAAAAAGGAGGGGCGCAGAACTTCCGCGCCCCTTCGAATTCACCTACGTTTCGCGCAGCCTTGCCGGCTCAGGTGCCTTCCTGCCACGAAGCGAGATACTGTTCCTGCTCGGGGGTCAGCTTGTCCAGTTGATGTCCCAGGGAATCCAGCTTCAGCTTGGCGATTTCCCGGTCCAGGTGCTCGGGCACAACGTACACCTGCGGCTTCATCTCTTTGTGATGCTTCATCAGATATTCCGCGGAGAGCGCCTGATTCGCGAAGCTCATGTCCATCACCGAGGCCGGATGCCCTTCGGCTGCGGACAGATTCACCAGGCGTCCTTCGGCAATCAGATAAATCTTACGGCCGTCTTTCATCAGGAATTCATCCACCATGGGACGCACTTCCTTCTTGCCGGTGGCCATCGCTTCCAGCGCGGGAATCTCGATTTCCACGTTGAAGTGGCCGGAATTGCAGACGATCGCGCCGCTCTTCATCACCTCGAAGTGTTCGCGGCGAATCACGTTCTTGTTGCCCGTGACGGTGATAAAGATGTCGCCTTGCTTGGCCGCCTCAGCCATTGGCATCACGCGGAATCCGTCCATCACCGCTTCAATACCTTTCACGGGATCGATTTCCGTGATGATGACGTCGGAGCCGAGCCCCTTGGCGCGCATGGCAGCGCCGCGCCCGCACCAGCCGTAACCGGCGATGACCACTTTCAGGCCCGCCAGCAGGACGTTCGTTGCGCGGATCACGCCATCCAGCGTGGACTGGCCTGTGCCATAGCGGTTGTCAAAGAAATGCTTGGTCATGGCGTCGTTCACGGCGATGATCGGATACTTCAGGGTGCCGTCCTTGGCCATCGCGCGTAAACGAATGACGCCGGTAGTGGTTTCTTCCGTGCCAGCAAGCAGGTTCGGCACCAGGTCCTGGCGCTTGGTCAGCAGCATGGTCACCAGGTCGCAGCCATCGTCCATGGTGAACTGCGGTTTGTGCTCCAGCGCGGCTTTCAAATGCTCGTAGTAGGTGTTGTTGTCCTCGCCCTTGATGGCATACGTGGGGATATTGAAATCGCGATTCAACGAGGCCGCCACTTCATCCTGCGTTGAAAGCGGATTCGACGCGCAGAGCACGATGTCCGCGCCGGCGTCCCGCAATGCGATCATCAGGTTCGCGGTTTCGCTCGTGACGTGCAGACACGCGGAAACCCGCAGCCCTTTCAACGGCTGCTCCTTGGCGAATCGTTTGCGAATGGACTCCAGCACCGGCATCTGCTGCGCCGCCCACTCGATCTTGCGCTTGCCCGCATCGGCAAGCCCGATATCTTTCACATCGCCTTTTTTCATTTGAGCCGTTGCCATTCGTACACTCCTCAAGAGATTAGGATTCGCAAACCAGGGGCAGTTCCACTTCCAGGACTTCACCTCGACAAGTGGGACACCTGCGAGGAGAGAAAAACTTCGGCCGCGACCACCCCCGGACGGCGGCGCGCGCCGCTTCGCTTAACGCCGTGCCGCAACTTCGGCAACTGCTCCGAGTCCCGCAGCCTTGCGCAGCGTGTCGGCGCGGTCCGTGCGTTCCCAGGTAAAGCCGGGGCCGGTACGGCCAAAATGCCCGTAGGCCGCGGTCGGCTTGTAGATGGGCTTGCGCAGGTCAAGCGTCTCAATGATTGCTTTGGGGGTGAGCGAGAAGTTTTCGCGCACGAGCTCGGTGATCTTTTCTTCGGGGATGGCGGCGGTGCCGAAAGCGTCCACCATGACGGAGACGGGCTCGGCGACGCCAATGGCGTAGGCCAATTGCACTTCGGCGCGGCTGGCGAGACCTGCGGCCACGATGTTCTTGGCGATATAGCGGGCCATGTAGCAGGCCGAGCGGTCCACCTTCGACGGATCCTTGCCGGAAAATGCGCCGCCACCGTGCCGGCTGTAACCGCCGTAGGTGTCCACGATGATTTTGCGTCCAGTCAAGCCGGCATCGCCCATCGGCCCGCCAATGACAAAGCGCCCGGTGGGGTTGATGTGATATTTCGTTTTTGCGTCGAGCATGTGCGCGGGAATGATGGGCCGGATCACGTACTCCATGACGGCGTGGCGCAGGTCCTCGTACGGGACAGTGTCGCTGTGCTGCGTCGAGATCACCACACAATCCACACGGAAGGGTTTGCCGTCGCGGTATTCCACGGTAACTTGAGATTTTCCATCGGGCCGTAGGAAATCAACTTTCTTGCTTTTGCGGACTTCAGCGAGGCGTTGCGTCAAGCGGTGGGCCAACTGGATGGGCATGGGCATTAGTTCGGCGGTCTCATCGCAGGCGAAGCCGAACATGAGGCCCTGATCGCCGGCGCCCCCGGTATCCACGCCCATGGCGATGTCCGGGGACTGGCGCTTGATGGTGCACATCACCGCGCAAGTGTTCGCGTCAAAACCGAAGAGAGCATTGTCGTAGCCGACCTGTTCGACCGTGTTGCGAATCAGCTCGTCGTAATCCACGTGGGCGCTGGTCGTAATTTCCCCCGCCACGACCACTAATCCCGTGGTGACCAGCGTCTCGCATGCCACACGACCCTTGGGATCCTGGCGCATCACTTCATCCAGCACCGCGTCAGAAATCTGGTCGGCAATTTTGTCCGGGTGACCCTCTGTCACCGATTCCGACGTAAACAGAAAATTCCTCTTGGATTCGCTCAAAACCTCTCTCCTATTGTCCTCGTCTATCAACGACGGGGCGGATACACCCCAAGCTTACGGTTCTTGCGGGGACGTAAACTCTATCACAAAAAGGCTACCATTCCCCTGCGACGGAATCAACGCGCTGATTCTCCGTGGCTTAAGCCTGCAGCGAACGGCTGTTTTCTCGCATTCAGCGGCGCCAGGACGCAGCGGTGTGAAACCCCGAACCAGGAAACGTCAAAAACCGCACCTTTTTAAGAAACAAAGGCCAAAGGATGCGGCATCCAAAATCGCCTCACCCATCAATCTGCCGGCCACGCGCCGCTGATTTCTTTTTGCGGCGGTTAAAGTCCTCGATAAGGTATACCAGACAAGTTTACCGAGACTTGTTTGTATCCCCTTTCGGATAGGAGGATTTCGCAAGCAGTTTTTGCCTCCCTTTGGCGTGCCATCGGTCCTACGATAACTTCAGTGATCGGCAATAACTCTCGTTGCTTGGCGGCTTCCTCTTTCAATTTTCTTTCTTTCATCTGCGTTTCAGTTTCTTGGGTTCCTTGCGGGCGATTGTTGCTTTTGCGCTCGATGAAGAATTTGAGGTAGGGAACGAAGCCGAATAAACGGTGGGGTCTGAAATGGATCGGAAGATCGTCTTCATACCCTCCGGGAGTCTTCGCGTAAAACCAATTGTGATGGGAGGTGGCAACGAGTCTTATTTCTTTCTCGGCGCGAAAATGCTTGTTTTTGTACTTCATAGAAGCGACATAGAGGAGATTGTAAGCAGCATTATCCCGATGTTCCTCAGGGAGGCTGGTCCACTCGGGTATTCTTTCCTTTGCCAATATCCATTTCCGGATATCATTTTCGGTATAGAGGCATTTGTAGAGGAATTGGTGTCTCCTTAGTGCGAGTTTTCTTGCGTCGAATCCTATACAGAAATTTCCATATGCCCGCCATTGTTCAAGCGAATCCTTTTTTCTGCTGAACGAAGCCATATAGTAATCGGGCTCTGTCATTTCATTGGTACGAGTCCGATCGACCATTTCATGCCAACGTTCTTTGACGGCGTCGTTGGTAAAGTCGTTATCCTTTAGTATACCCGTGGCATTTTCCAGTGCCTTTAGCTCGGTCGTATCATTCATAAAGGTGGTATTCGACATCCAAATCTCGTGGTTGTGGATGATGCCGGAAATACTGTCGGCCGAGGTATAGTGATATAGTGTGCCCTTGTAAGGCTCCGAGAAGGCTTGTATCAGTTTTCTCAGGGCTTCATACTTGTCCGCTCTCGACATAGCCGGAATTCCCTTTTTGAACTTGAAAACGGTGCCATCACGCCGTAATCAGACTTGCTTAGAACGTTGTGCCACTTAGTCCGTTTCGGGAAGAACACTTGCCTATCCGTCCCGATTCCACGCTCCAATCAGACGTATCGCGTCATTCTGGCTTCGCCGCCATGCGACTCAATCCATTTCCGCCCCCTTTTCTGTTCGCGGGATAGATCGGTTGGCGTCAGGTGAGATGCGGTCTCGTCTCGAAACTTCGCAATCTGTTTCGGGTCCGGGGCGTTCCACTCGCCAGCAGCCGCTAGGTCGAACCAGAAATAGGCTTCCGTGTAGTCCTGAGGCATACCTTGGCCCTTTACATACATTAGCCCCAGGCCGTATTGCGCCGGGTGATAGTGCTGCTCAGCCGCCCTGCGAAACCAAAATGCTGCTTGTGCGTAGTCCTGGGGCACGCCACAGCCTAGGAGGTACAAAATCCCAAGCTCGCTCTGCGCGCCAGCATCACCCTGCTCAGCCGCCTTGCGAAACCAGAGAGCCGCCTGGGAGTCATCTTGGGGCACGCCTTGGCCGTTGTGATAAAGCAAGCCAAGGTTGGATTGCGCCTCGGCAATCCCCTGCTCTGCCGCCTTGCGATACCAAAACGCTGCTTGCGCGTAGTCCTCGGGCACGCCCAGTAATTTCCTGCCCGCGTGTTCGGCAAGAGCGGACAATGCCAGTTGGCCGTGGTTGTATGAACCCCCGAGCATGAGTTGCGCGTCGGCGTCGCCCTGCTTTGCCGCCTTGTGACACCGAAGCGCCGCTTGAGCGTGGTCCTGGGCTGCTTGAGCGTAGTCCAGGGGCAACCCCACATCCAGGCCGTTCAAAGCCCGGCGGCGCTCTTGCATGTCAGCGTAGCCTTGCTCTGCCGCCTCGCGAGACCATGCTGCTACTTGCGCGTAGTCCTGGGGCACACCACGCTCTAGGAGGGTGAGATACGCGAGCCTATGGCGCTTGACCGCATGATATCTGGCGCTTAACTGTTCGTATGCCGCCAGATTAATCTCTTCCGGAAACTCAGGACCGTACTCAACCAACAGCTGCTCGATTCGCATTTTCGTGGGGCTTTGGAACCACGCTCTTCCGTATTTCCCGAAATTCAGGACCGTTGTCATGCGCAAAGTTGCAACGATGATCTCGCGAGTCTGCCGGTCAGCTCGCATGCACTCCGCTGCCCTTTGCCTAACCTGGGGCAATATGGACCTAATCAAGGAGCGCCGCGTCTCGTCAGAAACGCGGGCAATCCCTTCGTCGATGTCTTCGCCCTTAAGGAACTTTACAACTTGCGCGGCCAGGGCACTAGCCGCCTCACCGTCCATTTGCGAGGAGTAAATGTTACGAAGGTCTGCGAGCAGATCAACCTGTATTACGCGCAAACACGTTGCGAATGACCGTTCCGCCCGTTTTAGGAAAAACCGCGACAAAAGCCCCATGCCTAGGTCCTCCGTGATGTCCAGAAAGTCACAAGCGGCGTGATGACGGTGGTCGCGAGGGCGGGTGGAGCAGGGAATTCTGATACTTCATGGGACACTGGTCGAGTATATCATTCACGCACGAACGTTTGCTGGCAGCAGGTGTATGAGTGAGTGCCGCTCTCTTTGGTTTGTAAGGGTTTTGTCTCTTCGCCCACCGGAGTCTTTTCCTTGCCCTGCATGCGCCCGCCCAAATGCCCTATCCCTTCACGCATACCACCTGCCGTAGCGTGTGTACCACTTCGACCAAGCCCGTCTGCGCCGCCATCACCGCGTCAATGGACTTGTAAGCGGCGGGCGTTTCGTCAATCACATCGGCGTCCTTGCGGCACTCTACGCCTTCGGTCATCCGCCGGTGGTCTTCCACGGTGAAGCGGCGCTTGGCCTCGCCGCGAGACATCGCGCGCCCTGCTCCGTGGCTACAGCTCATGAAACTCTCCGGATTGCCCTTCCCGCGCACAATGAACGAGCGCGCTCCCATGCTGCCGGGAATGATGCCCATGTCTCCCAACTGTGCGCGCACCGCACCTTTGCGGGTCACCAGCACGTTTTGGCCGTAGTGCCGCTCCCGCGCCACATAGTTGTGGTGGCAATTGATGGCCTGCACGTGCGCGGTGAACGGCCGCACTTCGCCCGATTCGCGCACCGCATCAACGATCTGCTGCATCATCAAGTCGCGGTTGGTGCGCGCGAAGTCCTGCGCCCACTCCACCGCTTCCACGTAATCGCCGAAATGCTCGGTGTGCTCGGGAAAGTACGCCAAATCCTTGTCCGGCAGATTCAAGTAAAACTTCTGCATGTCCTTCTTCGCCAGTTCAATGAAGTAGCTGCCCATGCGGTTGCCCACGCCGCGCGAGCCGCTGTGCAGCATGAACCACACGATCTCCGCTTCGTCCAGGCACACCTCGATAAAGTGATTGCCTGTGCCCAGCGTTCCGAGATGATTCGCGTGGTTGCCACGATCGAGTTTCGGATGCTTCTGCAAAATCTCTTCATAGCGATCCTTCAGGCTGGCGCCCCAAGCTTCCAGGTTGCGTTCGGGGATGGCTTGCCATGCGCCCACGTCGCCCTTGCCGCCATGTTGGGTGCGCCCGTGCGGCACGGCCTGCTCGATGGCGGTGCGCATCGCGTGAAGATTGTCCGGCAAGTCCCGCGCGTTCAAATCCGTTTGCACAGCCATCATCCCGCAGCCGATGTCCACGCCTACGGCCGCCGGAATGATTGCGCCCTTGGTCGGAATCACGCTGCCAACGGTTGCGCCAATGCCCCAATGCACATCCGGCATCGCCGCCACCCACTTGAACACGAACGGCAGTTGCGCCACGTTCAGGAGTTGCTGCTTGGCCTGCTCTTCGAGAGGCACACCCCGAACCCACGCCTTGACGGGCACGCCCTTCTCGCCCTTCAGTACGATATGTTGTGCTTCTTCGCTCATCGCGGCTCTCAATTCCCTTTTACGCGACCCACGCTCGCCACACAAGCCCGTGGCCGCGCGGTCATGCTGGTGCCGGGCTTTCGCCCGGCCAGGTCAGTGGCACTCCTCTTAGGTGCGGCTCTTACCAGATGGTTTGGATTCCTGCGGCTTGCAATTGTCGGTCGCGGGTCACAAGTGGAACACCCAAATGAAGGGCCGTCGCCGCGATGATCCGGTCGGGCATGTCGGGGACGAGGTCACGCGGAACGCGCCTGAGCGCAGCGCCTATGAGGGAATCCACGGGAACAACAGTGAATGCGGGATTCTCCTGACTAATTTCATGCGCAAACCTTTCGAAAGCGTCGGCGGCGATGCGGCCCCGCTCGACCAGATAGACAACCTCAACGAGAGAGATAGCTGAGATATAGGTCGGCACACCGCGGGCCGCTGCGCCATCGATCAGTGAAAAAACCGCTTCCGGGAGATTCTTGGTATCGAGCAAGTACCAGATGGCCGCGTGCGTGTCCAGCACCGCGCTCATAGTTTGATGTCACGTGGGAAATTACCCCACATCTCGCGGCGGGCCTCGGCAATATCTTCTTCCGTGATGTGTATGTTAAGGTCCGCCCACAACCCGCGGAGACTACGGCGTGGTTTCGGAGGGCCGTTCATCTCTTTCAAGGAGTCCACAAAATCCAGGACTTCCTTTTGCTTTTCAGGAGGCAAATCGCGCAGTTTTTCAAGGACCTGTTGTTCAATGGTCATGAATCCCTCCCCGGTGCCCTCTATTCTAGTATACCCCTGCTGCTTGCGATTTCGGGCGTATACTCTGCCCATGACGCAACTCTCTCTCGAACTTCTTCAGCAAGCACTCTCCCTCACGGAAGAAGAACGCGCCGAGCTTGTTGCCTCACCACTGAATAGTTTGGACGCGTCCCCGGATCCGGACGCCGAATCCTTATGGCAGGAAGAAATTTCTCGCCGCGTGTCTGACCTTGATTCGGGCAACACGAAAACCGTCCCTTGGCAGGAGGTCCAATCCCAGATTTCCGCTGCACTCCCGCATGACTGCAAGAAGCGTTGAGTCCCACGAAGAAGCCGCGCGCATATTGCTTGTCGCCGTCAGCGCGCCGCTACTTGGTTAACTCTTGGGCTACCGGAAAACGACCGTACCATTTGGGTGCGCGCGCCCAGGGGATAGCTTTGCTGCAGAGACCTGCCGGCCCAACCGGAGGTGAAGACGGAGGATTGTGATGATGTACGCGGTGCGCAAGATTCTGGACCGTCGCTTTTTCCTGGGTGTGGCCGTGCTGTGTTTTGCCGTCGCGCTCAATGCGCGGGCGCAGGAGTGGAATTCGTACAGCTTTGCTTCGGAAGGATTTCGCGCCTCCTTCCCGTCCGCGCCCGAACAGCAAAAGAGGGACGTACCCACTGATGCGGGCTCCTTCGAATTGCGCTCCTATCTTGTGCAGGTTGACCCGTATGCGCTCTTCATCGGAGTTTGCGATTACGGGGCACAGACCAACGGCAAGGATCCCGACGTTCTGCTGCAGGGGGCCAAGCAAGGCGCCCTGACGAACTCCAACTCCCACCTCATCAGCGAGACCAGGATTACGCTCGGCATCTACCACGGCATCGGGTTCGAGGCAGAGAGCGATACGGCGCACTTCTCCGCCCGCATCTACATGGTGGGTGACACGCTCTACCAGACTCTGGTCGTTTCACCCCTTGGCAAACCCTACGCCGATACGGCGCGCTTTCTCGACTCTTTCCAGTTGATTCCCCGCGTCCGCAATTGAGCCGGCGGGTAGCCCGCTCAAAAGCGCTCGCCAAACTCGTGTATTTCACAAATCCGCAGCCGGGTGCCTCGCACTCAGCGACCCGGTCACCGTTACTTCGACTGTTTGTTCACCGTGCAGCCATCGAGCGCGAAGTTGAAGGTGCCGGTGTTGACCACATCCATGAAAAGCTTGTCCGGTATCGGGAAGCCATCGATGGCCTGGTATTCGATCGTGACATGCAGCTCTTGCTCTTGCTCGGGTGGAGCACCGGCCGGAAGAATATGGGCCAGGAAGCCGTTCACCAGCAAACCCTTGTCCGTATACTTGTAAGCCGGCGCGAAATCCACCGTCGCGCTGCTCATTACCACGTTGAACTGCTGCAGCAGGAGGCTGGTGTCAAGCTGCTCGGTCACCTCTGTCCCTTCTGTCAGGGCGTGAAGCTTGTATCCCTTCTCGTTTTGCGTAACCTCCAGGCCTTCGGATGAGGACGGCACAGCGCTGCCGTCCACAAAGGGAATCCAGAACTGCAGGAAACCTTGCAGCGTTTGTTCCGTTGCCTTGTGCATGCCATCGAGGAGGCTGGTCGAGTCCTCATCGAGCGGTTTGACCGGATTCGCGGGCGCGCTCCAATCCAGGATGGAGCCACCCTTCATGCGGGCGTGTAGCGTGACCTTGACCGAATTAAGCAGTTGCACGCGCGGATCGTCAGCGGCGATCGCGGCACCCTTCTGGGCGCTCATGAAGAGCTGGCGCCAATCCGGATGCACGGTGCAATCGAAGCCATCGAGTCCGGCTTTGGCAGTCGAATAGTAGAGCTTGGAGGCCTTGGCCAGCATTTCGTCGTTGGGGTTTCCCTTTGCCGCTGCTTGACTCTGGCTAGCCGACTGCCTCGGCGCTGCAGACTGGCTCGGGGACGCGGGTGTGTTCTGCGCAGAGGCGATGCCGGCGTTCAAGAGCCAGACTGCCAGGAATGCGGCTCCGCGCCGGCCCGGCGACGCGAAAAGGAGTTTGCGCATGAATCAATCCTGCTTTCAGGAGAAGATGCCGAGTACGCCTTTTTGACGCGCTATTCCACAAGGGCAGTTGCGCGACCGCTCCTTGGTTTCCCTGTAGAAGTATCCTTCACTTCGCGCCTCCTGCTACGCAAACAAACCTGGTGTGTGGCGCACCCGTAACGCGCGGGGAATTCCTGCGTAGGCGGGTTCTCTTCGCCTTAAACTTACAACTGATAACTTAAAACTTATAACTCTACGCCGCGTCGAGGTCGTCGTCGGCTTCGACGGTGAGCTTGCCCTTGGTGCGCTTGGCCATGAGGTAGGAACGGATGAACGGGTCGATATCGCCATCGAGGACGCGATCCACGTCGCCAACGCTGAATTTCGTGCGGTGGTCCTTGATCATGCGGTAGGGCTGCATAACGTAGGAGCGGATCTGGCTGCCAAAGGAAATGTCCAGCTTGGATTCGTCCAGGCGGTCGGTTTCGTCGCGGCGCTTTTGGATCTCCAGATCGTAGAGCTTCGAGCGCAACATCTTCATGGCCATTTCGCGGTTCTTGTGCTGGCTGCGCCCCATTTGGCAGGCGACGATGACGCCGGTGGGAATATGTGTCAGACGCACGGCCGTCTCCACCTTGTTGACGTTTTGCCCGCCCTTGCCGCCGCTGCGGAACGTGTCGAGCTTGATGTCTTCGGGATTGATGTTCACCTCAATGCGGTCGTCGACTTCCGGGATCACGAAGACCGAAGCAAACGAAGTGTGGCGGCGCGCCGCCTGATCGAAGGGCGAAATGCGCACCAGGCGGTGCACGCCAGTTTCACCTGCCAGCAAACCGTAGGCATTCTCTCCGCTGAATTGAATGGTGGCGTTCTTGATGCCGGCTTCTTCGCCGGGCGTTTCGTCCAAAAGGTTGGCGCTGATGCCTTTTCTCTCCGCCCAGCGCAAATACATGCGGAGCAAAATGGAGGCCCAATCCTGCGACTCCGTGCCGCCCGCGCCGGGCTTGATGGTCATGATGGCGTTGAGGTGATCGTTTTCGCCGGAAAGTAGCGTTTGCGTTTCCAGTTCGCCGACATACGAATCCGCCGCGGTCAGTTCGCGATTCAGCTCATTCAGCAGCTCTTCGCGCTGCGCGGCGTTGGTTTCCGCTTGTGCGAGTTCGATGTAGGTTTCGATGTCGCCGTCGAGCTTGCCGAGCTTATCGTCGGCGTTGATCTGATCGTCGGCGAGCTTGCGCTGGCGCAGGACGTTCTGCGCTTCTTCCTGATTGTTCCAGAAATCGGGTGCGGCGATGCGCTCTTCGAGGGTTTTCAGGCGCGCGCGGTGCTGGGGCGCGTCAAAGATAACTCCGCACAAGAAAAATGCGTTGCTTCAAGCCTTCGTATTGATGCTGCAGATCTTCCAGTATCATGCTGTTTTCGCGAAGCCCTGGGCCAACCGGGCTCACTTTGCCTTTCCGAATATTATTAAGATAACCAGAATAATGGAAACGCCGACGCACATCCAGGCGAACCAGTCGCCCCACCGCGAATAGAGTGTTTCATCGGTGCGGAAATCATAAGGAAGATCGGCGGCGTCCCGAGTGTCCCGTTTCATGACGCGCAGCATGTTGCCGTAAGGATCGATGGAAGCGCTGATGCCGCTGTTGGTGTCGCGAACGAGCCAACGGCGATTTTCCACCGCGCGCACGCGCGCCATGCGCAGATGCTGCTCCGCGGCTTGCGATGTGCCAAACCAGCCATCGTTGGAGATATTGATCAGCAACTGCGCGCCGCGCGCCGCAAATTCCCGCACTTCGCCCGGATAAATCGCTTCATAGCAGATGAACACGGAAAATGTATTGCCATTCGAGAATTTCCCAACCGCGCGCTCCTTCCCTTTCCGGAAGCCGCCGACTTCCTCGGAGACGCTGGTGACCACCTGATGGATCAGCGGAAACGGCTCATACTCGCCGAACGGCACAAGATGCATCTTGTCGTAGGAAAAAGTGCGCTGGCCCCATTCGTTCAACATCGCGGCGCTGTTATAAGGAACGAAAGTGCTGTGCGGCACGCCCTTCACAGGCTCCGTTGCCAGCTTCCACTCAATCACGCCTACCACCACGGGATGATGGAATTCCTGGGCTAGATGAGAGATGAACGGCCCGAAATGCGGCTCGGTGAAAGAAAACGGCGCCGGGGCTTCCGGCCAGATCAGCAGATCGGGCGATTGTCCCGCGACGGCAGGGCGCAGGCTGAGCCGCTCGAGTTCTGCCATGTCGGCCTTGTGGTCGGCGTACCAGTCGCCTGCATATTCGAGGTTTTCCGGGAAATTCGGCTGGACCACGCGCGCCACATGATGCGCTTCGGCCTTGGGAACAAACCGCGGCCCAATCCAGGCGATCAGGAGCAGAGTTGCCGCCACTGCCGCGACCACTGTCCATCGGCTCCTGAAGCCTATCTCATAGATGTTGCGAGCGGACAAGCTGCGTACCTCAGGGGTTGAAACCCCCAAATTTCCCGCGCTTTTCGGCACGGCTGAAGCCGTGCCCTCCCGGGAACGATTCAAGCGATGGCTCTCAGTGAATTGGGGCGTGGGGGCTGAATCGCTCCACACCAGAAGCGCGTTGAAAGCCGCCACTACAAACGATACGCCGTAAATCCCCGTGATGGTGGTCAACTGCACGAGAGCTGGATTGCCTGCGGCGGGATACCCCAGCAGGGCCCAGGGAAAACTGATCTCCGGCAAATACGTGCGGGCAACCTCGGTCGAAATCCAGAGGAAGGGAGCGCCAACGAGCGCCAAGGGTACGCTGCGCTTCGACAATCTCTGCACCACGAGCGCGAACAGCCCGATGATCGCGCCCCACACCGAGGCGATCAGAACGAGTACGCCCCAACCTGCAGCCATGGGCATGCCGCCGTGAACCGAGAGCACTTCTGCAATCCACGACACGCACGTCAGAGTGAAAACCAGTCCATGCAGGAATCCGCAGGCAAAGGCAACCCAGCCCCGCGCGCCCAGAATACAGGCCAACAATAGCGCCAGGCACACCCAGGAATACAAACTGAAATGACTGCCGCGATAGGACAGCGACAGGATGGCGCCGCTCAGGATCGCCACAACCAGCCGCATGGCGGTGGGTGTTTCCGGCGAGCGGTGAGGCCGCAGATAGCTATGCCAAGCCTGGGAAGACATCAGCGGTTTACGTAGAATGCCTTGAAGCCTTCGCTCTCCAGGCCCTTTTTCGCGGCGTCGGCGGCCTTCTTTTCTCTGAACGGGCCAACCTGCACGCGGTAGAACTTGTCTTTTTGCGGCGGCTGGACGTAGGCCGCGAAGTGTTTTTTCTGCAAGCTGCCGGCGATGGAGAGCGCGTCGTCTTGCTTGGTGAGCGCGGCCACCTGCAAGATCAGCGCGCCATTCGGATTGGGCGGCGCGTTTGTTGCGGGCTTGCCGGTCTTCGCGGCAGGTGGCGCGGACGGCGCCGGTTCAACTTTCGCTTTTGCGTTTAGCGTTTTCGATGCCGGTGGAGTCGCGGGCGCTTTTGGCACTGGCTCCAGATGCGGCTCGCCCTTAGCGGGCTTGTTGCTGCCGTAAAATTCCCAGTCGGAATTATTGCCGGAGGTTGCGGGGTCGGATTCGGTTGCTGCCGGGGGAGCTTCGGCGGTGCGCTTCGGCGCGTGTTCCGGCTTCGCGGGCACCACGGGCGCACGCTCAGGTGTGCGAGAGTTTGTGATCGCCGCGCTCACCTGGCCGTCGTACTGGTTACGTCCCATGACGTAGCCGAGCGTGAAAAACACGCCCGAAAACAGCAGCATCAGAAGGAACAGTCCAATGACGTGCTTGCTTTCGAGCACACGCTCGCCCGCTCCGCGCTTTCCCCCTGACGGCATTTATTTCGACATCCCCCCAATCGACTGAGTCCACTTATTAATAATATCTATCGGAAGTGGGAAAACAATCGTTGTGTTCTTTTCGACACCTATCTCGGTAAGGGTCTGGAGGTAGCGCAACTGGATGGCGGAGGGCTCGGTCTCGAGGACCTTGGCGGCATCGGCAAGCTTTTGCGAAGCTTCAAACTCGCCCTGCGCGTGAATGACCTTGGCGCGGCGCTCGCGTTCGGCTTCGGCTTGCTTGGCAATGGCACGTTGCATCGACTCGGGAATGTCCACCTGTTTCACTTCGACCTTGCTGACCTTGATGCCCCAGGGCTCGGTGTCCTGGTCCAGGATGATTTGCAATTTGGCGTTGACTTTGTCGCGCTGCGATAGGATTTCGTCGAGCTCGAACTGGCCGACGATGCTGCGCAGGGTGGTCTGGGCCAATTGAGAAGTAGCATACTGATAATTCTGCACCTGAGACATGGCCAGGTTGGCGTCGACCACACGGAAATAGCACACGGCGTTTACTTTTACGGAGACGTTGTCGCGGGTGATGATGTCCTGAGGTGGAACGTCAAGCGTTTCCAAGCGCAGGTTGATGCGATACAGGGTCTCAATAGGCCAAAACACGAGGTTTACGCCAGCGGTCTTCGCTACGGGCAAGAGCCGCCCCAGCCGCAGAACCACACCGCGTTCCCACTCCTTAATGATGTACAGGGAATTCCACACCCAGATTAGAAACAAGAACACCACTACCATCGTGCCCAGTCCAAAGAACTGAAACATATCCCGCCTCCTGAACTTGAACGAACTCTATCTGCTTGCGGTGGCCGGCGTTTCCACCGGTTCCACAATCAATTTCAATCCCTCAATCCGCACCACGCGAACCGCCTTGCCATCGGCGATCGACGCCGACGAACCCGCGCGCCACAACTCGCCATGGATGCGGACCATGCCATCGCCGCCCGCAGGGAGCGCGGTGGTGACGATGCCTTCTTCACCGAGCAATTCTTCTTTGCCGGTGGAAACCTTCCAGCGCCGCGAGCGGAGAACCAGGCGCATCAGGAATACCGCAAAAAACGCGAAGGGGATGGTCACCGCAAGTGCCACGCCGACACTCACGCCTCCGGGCGTCAACGGGGAACGGATCAGAAACATCGCACCGAGGAGCATGGACACAATTCCTCCTGCCAGCAAAACACCGTGGCTGGCGAGCTTTGCTTCGAGGATAAACAACGCCAGCGCCAGCAAGATCAGCAGCACGCCCGCAAAATTTACGGGCAGCAAATGCATGGCGTAGAGGGCCAGGACCGCACAAATTCCGCCGATGACGCCAGGCGCGACCATGCCGGGATGATTAAATTCCGTATACAACCCGAGAACGCCGACCATGAGAAGAACGAAAAAGATGTCCGGCTGGACAATGCGCGAAAGGAATTTTTGACGGGCGGACAATTCGAAGTCCGTCAAGGCGTAGCCCTGGAGGGACAACTTCTGGGTCTTGCCGTCAAAACGCGTAATTTCCCGGCCGTTCAGTTGCTTCAAGAGATCGTCTCGGTCATTGGCGACCAGGTCGATCATATGGCCGTCGAGGGCTTCTTTTTCCGTAAACGCGCGGGCATCCGTCACCGCGGTCTCCGCGAGTTTCGGATTGCGCCCGCGCTTATCCGTGAAACTGCGCAAGAAGGCCATGGCATCGTTGTTAATTTTTTTGCGCAAGACATCGTCGATCGGAACCGAGAAACCACCCGGCATCAAGATCGGTGTGGAGGCCCCCGTATGCGTGCCCGGGGCCATCGCGGCCACATCGGCCGAAAGCAAAATGAAAAATCCCGCCGAGGCTCCGCGCGCGCCCGCCGGCGCCACGTACACCACCACGGGCACGGGGGATTCCAGGATGTGGTGGATGATATCGGTCATGGAATCGCTGAGGCCGCCGGGCGTGTCCATGGTGATTAGGACGAGGGAAGCGTGCCGCTGCGCCGCGTCCGTCAGTCCTTCGTCAATGTAGGTGGCCAGAATCGGCTCGACCATGTCGTCGAGTTTCAGTTGCAGTACCAGGGGCGCCCCGCGGTCGTCCGCGGCGGAAGTCGCCGGAACGCCTAGGCACAGTAAAAGCAGGATGGCGGCCGCAGCGGCGCAGAGAATTCTTGCCCCATCGCCCGGCTTGCTGCTTGCGCGAATCAAGTTCATGAATCTTTCGAAGATCGTCACGCCACGAGCGATCATTTTTTGCCTCCCGTGGGCTTGGCCTGTTGCAAGCGTTCGAGTAATGCTTTTGCGTCCGCGTAATTGGGCGCGAGCTTCACGGCCTTTTCCACTTCCGCGCGCGCCAGGTCCGGCTTTTTCTGCTCCAAGTAAATGCGCGCCAGCGTGATACGCACCGCCGCCGAATCGCGCGCTGCCAGAGACAACTGCAACTCCTGGATGGCTTCCTCCAGTTTACCCCTCCGCCGGTGGATTTCGGCGATTTCCTGGTGTGCGGAGGCGTTGTGCGGTTCCGCCAGCAGCGCGGCGCGAAATTCCTTCTCCGCGGCGTCCAAGTGTCCCGCGGCCAAGTCCAGGCGGCCAAGCCGGACGTGAGTGGCAGGCGTATCAGCCGGCGGCGCAGCTTCAGCACTGGGTGAAGGCAAAGAGTCCGGCCCGCGCAATTCAAGCCGCAACGTGGTCGTATCCAATTCCGGTTTGATCCGCTCGTACTTAGAGGCGGCTTCCTTTTTCGCTTCCAGTTTTATAATCGGCAAGGCGGTTGATCCCAACGCTTCCAGGGCAGCCTCGCGCGCTTCGGCCACCTCGGACTTCTTTCTAGCTTTCTCCAGGGTGTAAATCAGAAAGGCGCGATCTTCCGGATTGTCCGGTGCGCGATGGACGGCTTCGCGAAAATGGGTTGCGGCGGAGGCCAGATCGTTCGCGCGAAGCGCCAGCAATCCCAGGTTGAAGGGATAATCGTCTTCATCGGGATCGATGTCGCTCGCGCGGCTGAGCGCCGTTCGCGCGGAAGCGGCATCACCCAGCCGGGCGCGTGCCAGGGCCAGATTGTTGAGTATCTCCGGCAGGTCAGCGCCGCTCACCAGGTTATGCCGCAAATCTTCCTGCAGCGCGGCAAACACCTGTTCGGCTTTTTCAGGCTGGCTCAACCGCAGGCGGCACACCCCGACGGAGAAATTCGCCTCCACGCTTCGCTCATGCGAAGGGGGAACTTTCGCAAGCCACAGCAACGCGGAATAGCAGTCATTCCTGTGGAGATAGAACTGCCCCAAGGCAAACGCGGGATCGGGCCAGTCCGGTTCCAGGCGCGCCGCTTCCTTCAGATCGCGCACTCGCACCACATCATCATTCGCCAGCAGGCCGCGGATGTACTGCTCAAAAGCCGCCAGTTGCAGCGGCCGTTGCAGTTTGGCGAACTCCGGAAGAGTGACGGGAAACCTTGCGTCGCAAGTTTCGAGCAAGCGCCAAGCCAGCCGAGTGTGCAAATCCATCAACGATGCGAGGGCGCCGCTTTCTTGCACCACCGGGAGCAGCGCCGTGGGGTTTACGCGCAGCACCCGCGCGTTTACCGTGAAGTTCTTTCCGTCGGAGGTGAAATTGCCATACACCACAAAATCCGCATCCAGATCTTGCGCGACATGCAGCATGGTCGCCCGGCTCAATTTTGCCGAGGCCGGCAGACCGTAGCGGTCCATGTCATTCAGGAGACCTCCGCGTGAATAGACTTGCTGGCCCGCGGCAGAAAGGCGCTGAATCGTCAATTCCTCCAGACCCTCGCCAATCCAGTCGAGCCGCGCCGGGGCGGCCACATTCTCAAATGGGAATACGAGGTAGATACCTTCCTGCGGGAGGGGATGCGCAGGGTGTTGCGAAAAGGGAGCGATCTGTTGGGCAGCGATGCGGCTCGCCGAGAAGAAAAAGAGGATGGCGAGAACAAGCCGGAAGGAAAAGCGGGGAGCTGACTGCAGCGTCTTCATCTGCCCTGTATTCTAGCCCGGATTCCGCTGCAAGGCCCGTTAAAACAGAGAGTCGTTGGAGCACCTTTTGCGACAAGGCAGAAAGTGGATGCCGCGCCCACTGTTACATCCGCTGCCTGGAAAGGGTCGTGCGTGAATGATATACTCGCCCCGTGCCTCATGATTTGAGAGCATTCTCTGCTCCACCCGCCTACGTCGGTCGAAAACTCCGCGGAACTCGAACTGCATTCCTGCTGTTGTTGGCCTTGGGCGTTGTCCCTGGGGCTTTCGCTCAGGGTGCGGTGCTGGGCATTCTCGAAGATGTGCCTGGGGACAACCCGGAGAGTCCGCACTCACGAGGCGTGCGGGTTGTGTTTGAAAAACAGGGAGACCGCTGGCGTGCCTTCCCGAGCAGTTCCCCTGAGGAAGGTTACTTGAAGACCCTGCCTTCTCAATATCCCCGCGAAATGACATGGACGATATCTTTCGACGGTCGGAGCCTCGGGCGATTGACGGCACGCACGCCAGCCGAGTTCCCATTTTATTCGGAGGTAGGTCTGCAGGAAATTACGAGTGCTGGCGTGGTCCCAATAGTGGGGAAGAGGTCAGCCGAATACGGAGGCTCCTTAGATGCGCTAGTGTACCGACCTCTTGTTGCGATCTCAAAGCCGTACTTCAAAGACCCAGACGGACGGAAACCCTTGGCGAGCACGTCTCTCGAACTACTCAAGCGACTGCGTCTGGCGTTTCGCGTAAAGTTTCCGAAGCTGTGCATGGCATCGAAACGTGATCCAAGCAGGTTGGAACCTTTTCTGTATCGCGACGAAGACATCCGAGTGGCAAAAGCGTATTCGTCCAGAGATGGACGGTCAATCGCGCGACTGCATTTGGAAGGGGCGATCGATTGCGAAGATGTGGAGGCGGGGTTTGATATTGACGACCCCTGGTTCCTCGTTAATCCCGACGCGTCGGCTCATTACCTGGATTCCGGCATGTGGCTCGTGGATGCGGGCGATTATGACAACGACGGTGAGTCAGAGTTGGTATTCTCGATCGACCGGGAGAATCGAGGCGGTTATGAGCTCTTTTACAACCGCTTCCGAAAGCATGAGGTGTTTGAGTTCCTATACCATTGAACAGCGGGTGGCCCGATCTAAAGTGTTGGACGATTCTGGATGTCCCACTCTCGGCTTTTGCGGGTGGGCTCTTGGGTATCGGGGGGTTTTGCCACCCTTCGATTCACTCTCAGGACAAACCTCTGCAGGGCCAGGCTGAATCAGTTGAACTGGATGACGCTCGTTTTGTCAAAAATTGACATACTTTGCCAATAACGTCATTCTCTGCAATAATCAGACTTCCGAGGTTTCCTGCCATGCCCATGAATATCAGCCTTACCCCCCACCTGGAGCAGATGATCCGCGAGAAGATCGCTACCGGATCTTACAACTCCGCCAGCGAGGTCGTCCGTGAGGCTCTGCGCCTCTTGGAGCAAGCGGATCAATTTCGCGCCCTGAAATTGCAAAAGCTGCGCGAGGATATCCGGGAAGGCTTGGACAGCGGGCCTTCCACCGTGTTTGACCTGCAAGAAATCAAGCGCGCCGCCCGCGAAAAGAAGTCGGCAAAGAGTACGAAATAAGTGTCCCAACTCCGCATCAGTCCCCGCGCAGCCGCCGACTTAATCGAGATTTGGGGCTACATTGCGGATGACAGCGTGGCGAATGCCGACGCCTTTATCGACAGACTTTACGAGACGCTTCAAGCGCTGGGCCGCCAGCCCGGCTCAGGGCGCCGCCGTGAGGAGTTAGCCCCGGGAATGCAAAGTTTTCCCTATGGACGCTACGTCATTTTCTACCGTGCTTTGACAAATGCGATCGAGATTGTCCGTGTCTTGCACGGCGCCCGTGATATCGAGAGTATCTTTGAGGGCCACGCGACGGATTTCGATCCGAGCAGGTTAACCTAAAGTCCGGTGAGCTCGAAGCCCAGGGCAGAGAGAAGAGCCGGCTCAAGGCTGCGCGGTTTGCGGAGGCGCCGGGAAGAGGATTTCCTGGATGGCAGGATCTTTCAATACGCCCGCAAAGTCCGGATCGGATTTTGCGGCATCCATGTTCTTATAGCCTTCGTCGCGGGCTTTGCGCAGATAGATGATGCAACGTTCCAAGTTGCCGGCCTGGGCGAAGGATTTTGCGAGCATAAAGTAGAAACGGCCGCGGTCCTCGCTGATGGACCTGTCCTGAACGATTGTCCCCGTCCGGGAACTGGCCTGGTCGAACGCTTGCGGATCGAGTGCCAGAGTCTTGTGGAAGGAAGCGATAGCGTCTTCGTACTTCTTGTCAGCAAAGTAGGCGTATCCCAGGTTCATGTAGAAAGAAGCAAAATCGTCCTTGATGGAGATGGCCCGTTTGTAGGCCCGGATGGCCTTGGAATACTTTTTTCGCTCGTACCACACAGTGCCGATATTGTTTACGGGATCGGCGTAATGAGAATCCAGTTTGGACGCCTTTTCGTAGCACTTCATCGCGGGATCCAACTCCGCCTGGTTGTGCAGCGTAATCCCCAGTTCATTCCAGTACACCGCGTTCTTTGGCTGTTGCTGGGTCAGCTTGCGAAACAGCACTTCCGCGGCAGGGTACTCTTTACGGATCAAATAGAGTTTAGCCATGTCTTCCTGGGAGACTGGCGCAGGTGTAGCGGAGGAGCTGGGAGAGGGGCCTGGAGTGTCGGGAGTCGTTTGAGCAAGAGCGGGGGGAAGATGCAAGCAGAACAACAGCAAAGCAATGCCTGGAATCGCCAAGAAATACCTGGTCATGGCGAATCTCCTTTGTCCCGAACAGGTTTGTCGGGCTCTTTCTTCTTCTTATCCCCAAAGATACCAAAAATTTTCTGCAAAGGGCTTTTTTTCTTCTCGCTGGCTTTGGTGTCGGTGGCGGGCGCCGTCCCGTCTTGCGCCGCGGCTTTCTTATCCGGCTGCTCCGCGGTGGAGTTTGCATCGCCCGGGGCTTGCGGAGGTTTGGATGAGCCGCCGCCAAACATATGCGAGAGGAAGGATCCCACCGCCGAGGCGGGCCCATGTCCACCGTGTAGTTCACACAACTGGGTGGGCGCGGAGCCGGCAATGTAAACTTCCTCGCGCGTCACCGGGCAGTTCGGCGTGGCCAATTGCAGGGTGTCCGCATCGATGAGCGCGGTCTCCACGCCTTCGGGCTTGTCAAAGTCCTTGACGTCGCGATAGGCAGGCATGGCCGTGGCGTGAATCATGAAGTCCGCCCAGATTGGCGCGGCGGACGCGCCGCCCGCGAGGCCGAGATCGTGATTATCGTCAAAGCCGATCCAGATGACGCAGACCAGATTGTTGGTGAAGCCCGCAAACCAGCCGTCGCGCGATGTGCCGGTTTTCCCGGCAGCCGGGAGTGTGAAGCCCCTGGCGCGCACCGTCGCGCCGGTGCCCTTGTTAAGGACGTCCTGCAAAATGCTGTCTACCAGGTAGGTCACCCTGGGATCCAATACAAGCTTATTTGTGGGCGCATACTTCTCCAACGCAGTGCCGCCCGCACTGACCACACTTTTCAGGAAGAAGGGATCGGCGCGCGTGCCCATGGTTGCGAATGCCGTGTAGGCCCCCGCCACTTCTACGGGCGTCAATTCATATGCGCCCAGGGCCACAGCCGGCGTGGGCCGGATATTGGAGGGAAGCCCCATCTGCCTGGCAATCTGCACGACGCGACCGTAGCCAACAAGTTCAGCAACTTTCACTGTGGCGACGTTGAGGGAGTTGGTGAGCGCCTGACGCACCGTCACTTTGCCCATGAAGCGTTCGCCGTAATTGTTGGGAGTGTATTCCTGGCCGTCGAATTCGAAAACGGTGGGCTCGTCATCCACGGTGGTTGCGGGGGTGACCACGGGCTGCGCGCCGTCCACGGCGTTGTTGAAGGCGGCCGCGTAGACGAACGGTTTGAAGACGGACCCAGGCTGGCGGTGCGCCAGCGCGTGGTTCAACTGGCTCTGGCCATAATCCCGCCCGCCGATCAGCGCCTTGATCTCTCCGGTGCGGGGATCGAGGGCCACGAGCGCCACCTGCGCCTGCGGCACGGGCTCGCTGGGTGCATTTTTGCCCTTGGGCTTCTTCGCCCGCTCGAACTTCTTGGCAATCAGCGCATCCACGTTTTTCATGCCAAGGACGACCGCGGCGGCTGCGGCGCGCTGCAATTGCGGATCGAGCGTGGTGTAGACGCGATAGTTCTGGCTGAGGAGATCCTGCTCGGAATAATTGTCCAGGAGATGGTCCTTGACCATATCCACGAAGTAAGGCGCTTCGTTCCCCGCCACGGCGGTGCGCACGATTTTAAGGGGGACGCGTTTGGCGTCCTGCACGTCGGCTTCGTTGATGTACTTGTTTTCGAGCATTTGCGCGAGCACGCGGTCCCGCGCCTGGGCCGCGCGTTCGGGATGGCGGTCAGAGGCGGAGTAGTAATTGGGGGCGCGAATCAGTCCCGCCAGGAAGGTGCACTCCGGCAAGGTCAACTGCCGCAGATCTTTCCCAAAGTAGGCCTCGCTGGCTTCCGCGAACCCGCGAACCCCGAAGCTGCCACGGTTGCCGAGGTAGACCTCATTGGCGTACAGCTCGAAAATCTGTTGCTTGTTGAAGCGCTGTTCCAGTTCAAAGGAGAGCATGGCCTCCGCCAGTTTGCGGCGCCAGGTGCGGTCGGTGGAGAGAAAGAAGGTACGCGCCACCTGCATGGTGATGGTGCTGGCACCCTGCAAGTGCTGGCTATGGCGAATGTCCGCCCAGGCCGCGCCGAAGATGCGAATGAAGTCGAAACCGGGATGCTCAAAAAAGCGCTTGTCTTCCGCGGAAAGGATGGCCTGCACGAGAAGGGGAGGCAGATCTTCATAGCGCACGGGGCGGCGCTTTTCTCTGGCGCTGTCGAAGAGATTGGTGATGAGTTCCGGCTCGATTTCCGCACTGCCCAAATCCGCGCCACCGGCAAGCGGGCGGACGGAGCGAACGACCTTGCCGCTGAACTGCACGGCAATGGCGTTGGCCCCGCCGAAAAAGGATAACTTCGACGGGCGTATATCCACCGAAGTGCCGTCAACCGTGTATTCTCCGAGCGAGTTCTCATCCGCATCGGGACGATAGCCGGCGCGCTGCAGGTACATGACCAGGTCGGCCACGCTCCATTGCTGGCCATCGGAGATGCGCTCTGGCGCCGAGAAAATCTGCGTGGTGTTCTGCAGCACGTGCCCAGACAGGCGCGCATCGATCATCCGGGAATACTTGATGTAGAAGTAGGTGAAGATGCCGGCGGAGAGGAGAAAACACGCGGCCACGACGGCCAGAAGCGTCAGACCAAATGCGGAAGTCCAGAAACCCTTTTGCACGCGAAATCGCAATCGCTTACTCCCCCAGGGTGGACCCATTCATTGTGACGCATCTGCAGGCAGGAAGAAAGCCGAGGCAGCTCCCGGGCCTGCCAATCGCGGGCTCACTTGAGGATGTCAAGTCCCTCGCTAGTGGGAGAAAAGGTGATGTTGGCCTGGTAGACAAGGAAATCGACGGGAACGGTATAGCTGACGCTGACGGAGACGCCGTGGCTGGTACTGGTCAGCTTGATGTCATCGCGTTTCGCCGGAATATCCAAATCCTGGATGACTTTGAAGAGGATGTCGCGAATCTGGTCTTCCGTGTAATGGTTCACGATAGCGAATTTGGCTTGCTCGTTCATCTTGTCCTGGAGCTGGTACTCCGCTACATAGAGCGGCACCAGCTTTATTGCCAGGAATACCAGCGTCACCAGTATGACCGTGTAGACAATCGCTCTTAATTTGCCTTCCCCGCGCTGGGAAGACCGGGAAGTTTGCAATGGCAGGCTCACGAAGAAACGCTCCAATGGAACGCCACCGTCACATCGGGCGGCGCAGAATTATCCCTCTCTTTGATCACGCTATCACCGGGCAGGAGCGATGTCGAGAATCCCGCGATTGCGGTGTGCTTTAGGCGCAACGCCCGCAGTTTAGTACGCGCGGGCAAAAATAGCCCGGTGGGCCGCAGGCTTGCCGCAGTAGATACATGTGCCGCTGCCGCTTGCCGCCGAACCGTGGCCCAGCACGGCGTCGGGGTCCAGAGGGATGCAACGCATGGTGGCCCGCGTCTCTTCTTTGATGCTGGCTTCGCAATCGCCGCTGCCGCACCAGAAGGCAAAGGCGAACCCCATTTCGACGGCTTTCTTGAACTCATCGTAATTCAAGGTTTCGTGGGTGTTGGCGCGGCGGAAGGCCAAGGCCTTGTCGAAGAGAGACTGGTGAATCTCCGCGAGGAGCTTTTCGATGGTGGCGGGCAAATCGGCGAGGGAAGCGCTGAACTTCCCTTCTCTTCCCGGTTTGTCGCGGCGCGCGAGCATGGCCGCCTGCTTGGCTACATCCTTGGGCCCCAGCTCGACGCGCACCGGCACGCCGCGCATCTCCCAATCATTGAACTTCCACCCGGGGCTGAAGCCTTCGCGCTCGTCGAGCGTGACGCGAAGATTCGCTTTCAAAAGCTGCGCCTTCAATTCCTTGGCCGTTTGCAGCACCGAAGCCTTCTCTTCGTCGGTCTTGTAGATGGGCACGATGACAACTTGCGTGGGCGCCAGTTTTGGCGGCATGACCAGGCCCTGATCGTCGCCGTGGACCATGATGATGGCGCCGATGAAGCGCGTGGAGAGGCCCCAGGAGGTGGTCCAGCAGTGTTGCAGCTGGCCGTTCTGGTCGAGGTACTTCACATCGAAGGCTTGCGCAAAATTCTGCCCGAGGAAGTGCGAAGTGCCGGATTGCAACGCTTTGCCATCGCCCATGAGGGCTTCAATGGAATAGGTGACATCCGCGCCGGCAAATTTTTCAGCGTCGGACTTGGCGCCGGGAATCACGGGGATCGCGGCATCATTCACGGCGAAATCGGCGTACACGTCGAGCATTTGCCTGGTTTCTTCCACGGCTTCTTCGCGTGTGGCGTGGGCCGTGTGGCCTTCCTGCCAGTAGAATTCGAGCGTGCGCAGGAAGAGCTTGGTGCGAAGTTCCCAGCGCACCACGCTGTTCCACTGGTTCATGAGCACGGGGAGGTCGCGGTAGGACTGAATCCACTTGGACCACATGTGCCCGATGATGGTTTCCGAAGTGGGGCGGACGACCAGCGGCTCGGCCAGTTCTTCGCCGCCGCCAATCGTGACGACCGCGAGTTCGGGGGAAAAGCCTTCGACGTGATGCTTCTCTTTTTCGATGAAGCTCTTGGGAATGAGCAGGGGAAACGCGACGTTCTGGTGGCCGGTGGCTTTGAAGCGCCGGTCCAGCGCGCTCTGAATATTTTCCCACAGCGCCCAGCCGTAGGGGCGCACAATCATGCAGCCGCGCACCGGGGCGTAATCGGCGAGCTGCGCCTTCAGAACCAGTTGGTTGTACCACTCGGAAAAATCCTGCGCCCTTGTTGGTAACTTATCTTCAGCCATGCTTCTCCCTGTCCGTTTCTGCGCAATCAGTTAAGCATTCGAGCGTAGCGGACCCGCTTCCCCACTGTCAACGCGGAGCCCAGAAACCCATTTTGCTTTTACGCTCGGGACAGGACCGGAGGTCGGCGCTCTCAGAACCCCATGCTTCTGATGCAAGAGCCAAAAGCTGCCCCAATAATCAGAATGCCGAACATGATCACGAACGCGAGTGTGGTCCTGTAACTCCAGCCGGCAATCGTCCCTCGCTTCAAGACATTCAGGATTAGCAGGATGCATGCTGCCAAACCGATGATGCACCATAGAATCACCACGACATCAAAGATCGTGTATCTGAGTTGTGGGTATATGTACCCGTCAGCCGCCTCAAGCTTTGGATACAAGTAGTAGTCCCAGTAGGCTCGCTGGAGAATCGTGTACAGCGTAAACCCTGAGATGGGTCCTACAAGCAGCGCCAACGGCGCATTGGCCCAACGAAAACACTCTCCTCGGTTCTTCAGAGAAAAACGGAGCAGCTTGTACGCCAGAAGCGCAAGCAAAACAGCAGGAATGCCAGCCATCGCCAGTGCGCCAAGAGCCATCCAAACAGATGGGGCATGCGTGGAGAATAGAAGGGGCCCGCCCTTAGCCTCTTCAGCCCTTCGCCAAAGCAACGAAACGGGTAAGACAATCGAAAGAATGGCGGTGATAAGACCCGTAGCCCCAGCAAGCAGACGGCGGAAATGCTCTTCTCGCGTCGATGGTAATGTTTCGAGCGGACCTTCTAGACTCATGTCCTCCTCTTACCCAATCGCGTTTGCGGCGAGATTCCTGCTATTTTCCATTCGCTCGGCGCGAGCGACTCGAAACACGAACGGGCGAGGGTCCCTGCCTCGAAGAAGCTCGATGCGGGAAACGGCGATCGAGACCTTCGCGGACGAGTTTTCTGATCAGGACCTCGCTGCTGATATTCAGTTCTTTCGCCACAGTGCCAAGTTCCGCAAGCGTTGCTCCGGAGAAATCCACGGTAACTCTCTGTAAGGGATGCACCATCCCCAAGCGCCCTGTGAAGAAACGGCTAATGTCCTCGCCTCGAGTCGCCATGTGGGCAATCTGTTCGGCGCTGGTGGGTTTCTTTTTCTTCGCTTTCTTCTTCATTTGGCAGCAGCGTTAAATCGCGCTGCCGAGGAACCAGTCTTCGTCGCTGCCGCGCGTGTGGCTGCGAATGAGCAACTCCGGATCCTTGACGGTGACGCGGCTGTAGGGAGCGATCGAGTGCGTCAACCACACATTGCCGCCAATGATGCTGTGGTGGCCGATGCGCGTGTCGCCGCCGAGAATCGTCGCGCCCGGATAAATGGTCACGCCGTCTTCAATGTCCGGGTGGCGTTTGTTCGCCGGGCCACGCACCAAGTCGCCGTCTGCATCGCGCTGGCTGGTGGGATTGAACGCCCCCAGGGTCACGCCGTGATAGAGCGTCACGTGCTTG
>Ga0209517_10001281_pt1 | contig 38691 bp, 25 predicted proteins | sample PeaSoiMetSII2010_FD_187695 | JGI IMG/M metagenome (GOLD analysis project Ga0209517, IMG submission 187695) | Peat soil microbial communities from Weissenstadt, Germany - SII-2010 (SPAdes) (version 2) | ecosystem: Environmental > Terrestrial > Soil > Wetlands > Peat | place: Germany...
CGAAAATCGCTGCGCGTTATGATGAGGCATTGAAACAGACTCATTCCATGCAGCTCTCGCTTGAGAGGCTGGAGAAACAGGAGCGTTAAGAGCGCGAAAAGACTAACCCCCCGGCAACTGGGTGAGAGACAAAAGGCAGAGCCTCAGCCCTGCCGCTTATAACCTGATATGACCCGTGAACACTGAATCGTGATGCCTATGGTAGTGTCCTATTAGTGCGTTGCTGAACGACTAGCCGGGATTCCTCCCGGCTTTTGCCAGCTTTCAGGGGGTTAGGGTGGGTTTGTGCAGAAATTACGGGGAGAGATTCTTGTGGGAGGGATGGGAACGAAGGACTGGCGATTGGAGCAATTATATACCCCCTGCCAAGCGCACGAAAGCCCCTAAGAGTGCATTGCTGGCCAGCGAGCACCATAAGCCGAGAATTTCCTATGAGCCTGCTCACGGATTTTCTCAAGCTCCGCTATTAGCCTATTGATCTGTTCGTCAAACTCATTTCGCGAAGCGCAATCAGCCGTAATGTCACGCGGTTCATCGTCGCCGCTACCTGACATCTTTGCGACCCGGACCCTTGCAATAACGCCCGACGGCGCTGGTTGATTTACGTCGTCCAGAAATTCTAACTCGAATGTATTCATAGTTTTCTTCCTTTCGTGTGCATTGGATAACCCAAGTTCGGATTCCAAAGCAATATCTTTCTTGCTAAACTTTAGCCAGAAAGTAGAAAACCCGCCTGCCAGGGCGGGTCTGTGTTTCCTTGCACACGCGAATCTTCGCATAGGTGTGCTCAAAATGCAAATTGAAACTCAGACTCTCCCTGTTGAGAGCGCCGCGTCTGTTGATCCCGCTTCGCTCTATCGCACAAAATTTCTGATGGCCCACAATCGCTTGCATGCTCTCGCGCATGAGCCATCAGCATCACCGACTGAAACCTGGAACGCTTACCTCGAAGAACTACAGTCCGCCGAGGAAATAGCGCGCCGTCCGCTTTAGAAGATGTAGATGTAGGTGGTCTTGCCGGGAGCCATGTTGCCGCCGCCGCCGCCCTTCATTCCTTTTGCGTGGAAGTAGTTCTCCAGATCCTGCGCGTCAGAAAGAGAGTCCGCTTCCCAGCAAGTCCAGCACGCGACTACCTTGCCGTCGTTGCTGTGCTCATCCTTGCGCCTCGTCGGGTCTTGAGTAATACCAACCGTCCAATTGGCATAGTTTCCGATGCCGGCGATTCGTGTTTCAATCGCTGCCATGATGCTCGATTTGCTTGAGAAAATCAGCTTAAAACCCGAGACGGCTTCCGGGGCCGCGACTCATAGTTTAGTTCGGAGTCCGATATGAGCACAATCAAGCTGACGCTCAACATCTCCATCCTGAAGGCGATAGTGGTTCTGTGCAGGATCACTGGGGAATCGCTCCAGCGGTCATTCGCTAACGAGTGCATGCAGCTTCACGAGCGCCGCGCCATCTTTGCGGAGTGGTCACGAGTCAGGTGGAATATGGACGCGGCGGAACGGCTGCTCTGGAGCCTCCAGGGTGATTGAGACAGACAGGCCAACCGAGAATTTCTTCAATCAGGATGCCTCGTAATCGTGTTTAGAAGCCCGAGGCGAGGCTGCGCAAATTCGCGTCGGTGGTGGTAGCGGCTAATTTGAAGGTGTGAAGATTCAGCCGGGCAGGAGCTGCAGGTAGTGGGTCAGTCAGAAAATCCGCAAAGCATTCGTAGGTATGATCGGAGAGCGTCGTCGGTCATTTCTTCAATCATCGATGGATGGAGACGCGGAAATGCTTTCGATCGGAGTCTTCCGTCTCGATCTTCGATGCGGAAGCGTATATCCCCCACCGAGTCTTCATCGAACTTGACGACGTAATCAGGGAACTCATCTTCGGCGACTCTGACGATTCTTTGCCGCTGTAGTTCCTGTCTCGCTTTTTGCGTTTCCTGATTCACGGCATAATTAGCATATGCCTACTGCCGCAGCCGGAAGCGAAGAAGCGCGAGCCTTACAAAAAGCGCGCCAAGATTTCAGACTGACCCACTATCGAGCTGCCCGGACGCGCCGCTAATGCACAGCAGGCATTGTTCCATCCGTCGTCAGACATGCGCGTATCTCATCGTCCGATAGTGGGGCCTGAGTCCTTCGCCAACCATCCGGGCCGAAGTTGCAGTGCCAATCGCTCTCAAGCAATCCGGCGTGGGTCCGCCTTGCTCGCACTAACAGAGCACTCATGACGCTCAGCGGAAAAGTCGGGGCGAATACCACTCCAAAATTGTCCGGCATCTTCGCAACCAAGGCCGGGGTGCCCTCACTGCGTGGAGCTGCCACTTTCTCGGCAGGGAAGGACAAGCGCAACACCGTCCGGAATGCAGTACCGCCCATCGCTCCGGCAATTCGCGTGATGCGGCTATAAAGTTCTTCCAACCGACCGAGTTTGTCGCGGGCCTGAAGCATGCGACGATTCTACTCTCAGGACGGCCCGCAATCGCGTCAGAAAGCCCGTAGGCGAGCCGGGGATGAGGATGCTGCCAAGAAAGGTCGCCTACTTTGAGAGCAGACTCACGCGCTCATGAGTCTTTTCCAACCGACCAGCAGCAAAATCTCCATGAAATTCAGTATTTACGAGAAAGCATGTCAGGCAAACACAAGAAGACTAGGCAATGCCAGACAGATGTCCAGGCCGTGGCGGATTGCACACTCACATATCTTGGGCGAGTGTGACCGCAGCCTCTTCTACATCATTTGCAGGATGTCCATAAAGCTGGGAAGCTCTTCCGCTGGCAGCTCTTTCACTGAGTCCGTCTTTTGCCAGTCGATGCGAATGAGCAACTGAAGCATTTCAAATGAACGGATCATATGGAATGCCCACTGTTGGGGCGGGTATGTCCTCCGGACCAAGCTGATCGGGCCGGCGCCGGAAATATCGGCTGAAGTGCTCAACACCGTGCAGGTATGTGCGGATGGTGGTATCGGCGAAGTTGCGGCGGCGCAACTCCTCAAGCATGAGCTGACGTAGGTGGTTCACAGAGAATCCTCCTTCTCTGCGTCCCAAACTACCCCTGCAGCCACAAACGCTGGTTCAACCGCACGCGAATGCTTCCGCCGCCGCAGCGGCTTCGTTCAAGTCGGCTTATGGGAAGCTTTGTGCTCAGACGGCGCTGGTTGCCGATTGCGCGGATAAGGGAAGGCTACACAGGGACTTCTCCAAACCAAGCCTAGGGGCCTGCTCTTTCACTTTAGTGGAATTCCAGCTGGTGGCAAATTCGAGTGTGCGGAGGACTGCGGGTTGGTGGATGCGGAGAGGATGCTCCCGGCCGTCGCAAAGCATATGCGGCGGTGGTAATCTCACCACGAGCGCACCGAAGGGCGGTTTCTGGCCCTTTGTGCCATGCTCTGCGGCCGGATGGAAGCGTGACGCATTTTCGGCCGAAATTTGGGAAAACTCTTATTTTGTGGACATGTAAGCGTGTTTCCATGTCGGTCTAGCGCAGTTGATTCTTAGGATTTTGCACACCCCTATCCCCCTGCCACCCGATTCGCTCATTCCTGCTCCGCTCTCATCGTTTCCGCTTTGCTTGCCGCAACTCAACTTCGACTTCACACTCAAACCACTTGCGAAGACTCGGTTCCCATGTCTTGCGGTACTTGTACAGGCCGCGCCCCGCCGCCGCCGGATCGGACGCGGAGAGCACCAGCTCCAGGACTTCGCCGCGCCACTGCACCGCCTCCACAGCCAGGCTGTTAAGCCCAAACTTCTCCCATTCCCCAAAACCGTTCGCAAAGCGCCGTTTCTGCGGCTTGCTGGTGTCCAAAAGGTGACTCACCATGTCTTTCATTACGCCGGTGATTTTGATCCGCGCCCATCGCAGCAGCGGGTCCGGTTCCTCTTCATCAGGAGAGTCTTTGTTTTTCTGCGCTTCGCCATCGTGGGAAGGGGTAGGGGAAGGGCTTCTTTCTATTCTTTCTTCTTTTAATAGATGGTTCCCCGTTTGCGTTTCTCTGGTGGAACTTTGGCGTGTCGTGAGAGAAACTCTGGCGTTTCTCTGAGAAACAGTAAAGAGGAGATTTCCACATGCATTCTTCGCTCCCCTTTGAGGCTTCCCCTGCTGTCTTTGCCGGATCGCCTCGCACTCCGCCTGTAAGCGCTCTTTGGTTTCATCTGGCAGCGACCAAGACAGGGAGCGTTTCTGATAGGTCGCTCCAAGGCGCTTCGCAGCGTCCACCGTATCGAGGAGCTTGCACTTGCTCTTTTGTGAGCCTCCGCATCGGATGAGCTGAATCAGTCCAAAGTGCGCCAGAACCTCGAACGAACGCGAGACTGTAGCCGCGCCAAGGTTCGATGCAGATTTCAGGTCCAAGATCGAGTGTTTCAATTCGGGGTTTGTGAAGGCCCGACGTGCAAGATGGGAGTAGACCACGAAGCAATGCGGCCCCATGATTGGCTGGAATACGTCAATGATTTCGTTTCCAAGCTGGAAGAATGGTAGTCTCTTATTACCTATCGAGGCTGCACCATCTGGGTCGCTGTCAGTCATCCGCGCCGCGCCGGAGTGGTGCCCTCTTCCATCAGGCGGTCAATCTCTGACTGAGGAACGCGAACGGCGCGGCCTAGTCGGACCACCCCGATGCGGCGCTCTCCAATCCATTGCCAAACGGTTTTCTGCGAAAGGGCGAGCATTTCCGCCGCCTCCGGCACTTTCAGGAGCTTTGCGGTTGCCATCTTTTCCTTTCATTTGCGGTTGTTTCTGAATCTGATATAGTTCTACACAAAGGTATGTGCCATGGCATCCAACAAATCGTGGCACATTAAGCTGAGATGGAGATACTGACACGCAACAATCAGCGATTCGCCGTGGTAATCGGGAGGAAGGCTCCTGACGTTGTTCTCCCAGCCATGCCAATAAGGATTCTCTACATTGGCGTAGAACGGGATTACTTGCTGGAAGCCAAGGATGGACAGCCGTTTTTCAGAATGCGGATTCCCGAGAGATTCACTCCAGGATGGGATCTCGGTTCATCGTGGGACGTTTACAAACTCCGGGAGGCATTCGAGAGACTCCAAGGCCCCGAAGATGCTTACGAGTGGCTCAACGTTGTTGGCCCATTCAGATACAAGCGGAGACGGTCGAAACAAGACAACGTGCTAACGTGGCGCGAGCTACAGGGCTGGCAAGAGCTGCTCCGTCGCCTCCGCCTGAGAGATTCATCGCAATGGTTCCCATTGTTCGGTGTGCAAGACCCGGACTTCAAATCGACCTTCCATCAGTCGGAGTTCATAACCGAGGTGGGCAACCTTGCAGAACAGATTTGGTCAGTGTCGGAAGAGACGTTCGGGTGGCTCCAGGGATTCCCACAGAGACTCTCGATACGAAGGGACATGTATCTGTCACGTGAGGAAATGGAGGAAATCTTTTCTACTCCAGGTGCGCGCGTGGCCGGTTCGCGTGAGTGGTATCGCGCTCAATCGGTGCTGTCCCGCCGCCGGGCTGAGCGCGCGCGTGGGAATGAGGAGGGAAAACAGAAACTCATTGCAGAGGTAATAGCTGCAACAGCACTAGACGCGATTTTGGCGACAGTCTACGTTGACAAATTACGCGGGATTGAATTCCAGGTGTGCGCGCTCAAGGAGTGTAACGAGACTTTCGAGAAGCACTCGAATTACGGGAAGATTTATTGCTCAAACTATCACGCGCATCTGGCTTCAGTGCGGCGCAAGCGCGCTCAGGCGAAGAAGAAGAGGAAGCCGAGAAAGGAGAAAGCAAAGTGAGTATTTTCAAACGTGGTGGAAGGTGGTGGTACGAGTTCAGCTTTCAGGGTCAGCGCATCCGGGAACCTGCGCGAACCGACAGCAAGACAGCGGCAATCAACATTGAACGTGCGCGCCGCCGCAAACTGGAGCTATCGGCTGGGGGAGTTCGGCTTCAAAGGCCGATGCTGTTCAATGCGGCGGCAAAGGCATGGCTGGCAGAGAGCGCGCATTGGAGCGAGTCAACGCGGGAGATTTACGAAATGAAGCTGGGGCATCTGAAACCAGCTTTCGCCAAGCTGCTCCTGAGTGACATTTCCGCATCAGACGTTTCGCGCTTCCAACGTGACCGGCAAAAGGCTGGTGCGTCCGGGAGAGAAATCAACATGGAAACCGCAGTGTTGCGAATGATCCTCCGCAAGCATCGCCTGTGGCATTTGCTGGAGCCGGACTATCGGCCTCTGCGCGAACGGGAAGAGGTCGGGCGGGCGCTCACTAAGGATGAATTTCAAAAGCTACTCACAGCGGCAAAGAAGAGCCGGAGCAAATCCCTCTATCCTGCGCTGGTGCTTCTACTCAATACCGGAATGCGCGTTAGTGAGTTGCGAATGCTCCAATGGCGGCAAGTGGATTTGCTGGAGCGGAGCATTACCGTTGGCCGCTCCAAGACTCCAGGCGGCGAAGGGCGTATGATTCCGCTGAACCAGGATGCATTCAACACTCTGGTGGAATGGCGCGCACTGTTCGATGGTCCTCTGCCGGACCATTTTGTTTTCCCCACGGAGCGATACGGGCTTGATGGTGAAGAAGGCTACATAAACGGCGCGGTTGCCGTTTGGAATCGTGACTCTGAGAAACCGATTGGAAGCTGGAAGGTCGCATGGTCCGCTTGCCGGAAGTCTGCCAGGGTCACTTGCCGCCTCCACGATCTCCGCCACACGTTCGTTTCCAGGCTTGGCGAAGCAAAGGTTGCGGACGCCACGCTCACGGCGCTTTCAGGATGGATGAGCCGGAAGATGCTGGAGCGGTACTCGCACACGCGCAATGAAGCCAAGCGCCGCGCTGTGGAGTTCCTCACCAGTGGCGAAATTGAAGGAGACTCCCCACAAAATCCCCCACAGCGGGAAGCACAAGCAGCGGAGAGCATACAGTAAGTTATTGATTCTAAATGGTAGGCGAGGCGGGAATCGAACCCACAACCCCCGGCTTAGAAGGCCGGTGCTCTATCCAATTGAGCTACTCGCCCACAACCATTATTTTAGCTACGAACAGAGCGCGGTGGGCGGAGCAACATCGCCGAATGTACCCGATGCGACAGCTTGAAGAAAGCGGACCACGGTAGCCTCGGCCCAGTGGATGCCGTCGGCTGAGCGCCGGGCAAGAAAGGCGCAGTGACCTCCGTTGCTGGTCTCGACAAAGTTGATGTGGGGATTCGCAATAAGCTGAGCCCGGGTTTCAGGAAACAGGCGGATAAATGGGTCGTCGCACGCGTTAAGGATGAACGTGGGAACGGCGATGCGGTCGAGGACGCGGGCGCTGGCCGCGCGGTAATAGTAATCATCGGCATCGCGGAAGCCGCAGTAGAGAGCGACGATTTTCTGATCAAACTCGCGGATCGTTCGAACCGGACCGATGCCGCTCGCGGTGTAGATTTCAGGAAAGAGTTTTGCCTTGCGGTGGAAGCGCTGCATCAGGGAACGAAGAAATTTCCACTCATAAACGCGGTTGGCGGGTTCGTGCAACGCATCGGCGCTGGGAGCAAGATCGATTACGGAGCAAACAGTGGCTACAGCCGCAAGCGGCGGCCGCGCCCCCCACTCGCCTGCGAGCTTGAGCACGAGGTTGCCGCCCATGGAGTAGCCTACCAGCGCGACTCGCGAGAGGCCGAACAGGTCGGTGAAATAGCGCACCACGGCACCCACGTCGGCAGAGCGGCCGGAGTGATAGAGCGTGGGTGTGAGCGCTTCGGTGCCACCGCAGTTACGCATGTTCATGCGGACGACGTTCATGCCGGCTGCAAAGGCTCGCGCAGCGATACCCCGGATATAGCGCGAATCCGAAGAGCCTTCGAGTCCGTGCACTAGCACGACAGTGAGCCGAGAGGCACGCACCGACTCGGGCTGCCAGTGACAATGGCAGAGAACGCGGCTGCCGTCGGCGGGATCGACTTCGACGGCTTCAGCGACCGTGGACAGGTGAAACGGGGGACGGGGCAGAAAATTGCCGACGACGGTCTGCAGGTGGCGGTTTGCGAGCCACGGGTGCGGCTCAAATGAAGTAAGCCAAGCCGAAATGTCGGCAGGCGTTTCGGCAGATCGGCTGGCTGGCACCATTGAGATTGGCTCGAGGGATGGGAGCGTGACAGCCTCTTTTTCCATAAGTTGAGGAGGGAACATGCGGCGCAGTTGCTGGGGATCGACCTTTTCGGCGCCTCTGCCGTGGATAAGTAATAGGATACACGGCGCCTCAGTTGCCAACCAAGCCCGCACGACGAAAGCAGGCACACCGCATTGGCGATAAGCCCTAAAGGAATTGCGGCCAGAAAAACAATGCGGCAGCCCGCGAAGGAGCTGCCGCGCCAATGGATCCCGTTTGCAATTAGAAGTTGATGCGTCCGCTAAACTGCATCTGGCGTGAGCCCGCGTTTGTGCCGAAGGCGGCGACATTGAAGGCGTTGAAGTTGCTGATGTAACCAAACGTGCCGCTACCGACCGTCGTGTTGGGAGCGTTGAGCCACGGATGGTTAAACACGTTGAAGGCCTCGAATCGGAACTGAAAATTGGCTTCGCGCCAGATCTTGAAGTTCTTCACGAGGCTGGCGTTGGTTTGCGAATTACCCGGTCCCCGCCACTGGTTGCGACCGGTATTTGGTATTACCGGCGCAGCCGCTGATTCAGTCGGACTCGAAAATGAGGCCGGGTTGAACCACGGCTTGCCGCCACTTACCGGCGAACTGGCGCTTTGGGAGTGGCCGCCTTCCTGCTGATACGAACCGGTCAATTGAGCATATGTGGCACCAAATCCGGGGGCAAACCCGCCGAGGGTGTTGCTGTTTGCGTTGATCGAAAACGGGAATCCGCTGAAATGGCTGAATTGCCCGCTCAACTGCCAGCCACCGATGACGTCGCCCACCAGGCCGTGGTTCATCCACATCTGTCCTGGCCCGAAGGGCAGGCTGTAGACGCCCCACACCTGCAGGTTGTGCTTTTCGTCGAAGCCAGCCGAGCCGCGGTTGAAGCGGTAAAACGCGGGGTAATTGAATGCAGTGCCGCCCGATCCCGAGCCGGCGCCGTTGTCCTCGTAGTCGATGGCATGCGAGTAGGTGTAAACCACGCCCAAGGAGGCGTTTTTGCCCGCATTGCGCGTCAACTGCGTCTGCAACCCGTTGTACCCGGAGCTCCAGAGCGGCATGTCAAACGTAATGCCGCCAGTGTTATAGCAGGTCCCCTGCGCGGTGCCCGTAGCAGTAGCTGGGCACGGCTTTCCGATGTTGATGGTCTCGTTGGCGGCGAAGCTGCACGCTCCGGTATAGCCGGATGTTGGGCTGAACTGTCCGTTGGGCATGCAGGGCGAGGACGATGTCGGGAAATTTGCTGCGTTGAGATAGTTAATGTTGACCTGCTGGCGGACGAAGTGGTCGCCCACATAGCCAACGGTGCCGACAAAGTCCTTCCAGAGAGTCCGCTGCACCACCAGGTTCCAGCTTTCGATGTAGCCGCGGCGGAAGTTCTGTGGAACTGTGTTCGTTGACCCAGCGATGGGCAGCGATGCGAACCCGGTTTTGTAATTGGGAGCTTGCTTGGCCGAGTTCGGGATGCCGTACGTAAGGTTCATGGGTGCGTTGCCGTTTGCCGGATCAACAGTCATCGTGAAGTTCCCGGTTCCCTGGTAGTTAGGCGCCAGGTCTTCTGGGAACGAATCGCGCAGGTACCGCATGGAGTCGGGATCGGTCGTGAGGCCGAAGCCGGTGCGGATCACCGTCTTATCGTTCAGCCGGTACGCAATGCCGAAGCGCGGCACGATCTGTCCCCATCCAGCTCCGATGCCCGCACTGCGCGGGTTTCCGTTGATCCCACCTACTTCCACGTTGGCGCTTTGCGGCAGTTGCGGAAGCAGAACGGATGCGCCCGTGCGATCGCGATACGGGGCCGGATAAACTTCATACCGGATGCCGTAGGTCAGCGTCAGCTTTGGAGTCACCGTCCACGTATCTTGGGCATAAACGCCATCTTCAGACCAGCGCAGGGCGTTGGGATTGAAGACCTGCGAAGGGTCTCCAATCGAATTGCCGCTGCCATTGTTGGGCAGGCCGAGCAGAAAGTCAGCAAGCGAATTGTACCCATCGATGGTGCAAGAAGCAGTGGACGCCGTCGCCGGGGTACCGCAGGACATGCCGCCCTGGAAAAAGAAGCCGCCGCGCGGAACGTTGGGCTGGCCGCCGCTGGTCGGCTGGAAGTGGTTGAGATCGAAGTGATAGTAGGTGTAGCCCGTCCTGACAGCATGGTGCCCATGCAGCCAGCTCAGATTGATGTCTCCCGTGAATTGGTTATCGCGGAATTCGAAGGGGTTGGAGCCGTTGTTGTTTCCGATACCGGTGAATGTGGTGAGGTAGAATCCGGGCTGGCCAACGTAGTTCAGGCCGGCCCCACCCCCTTGATTCGTCCCCGGAATCTTCAGCACGTTGACCCCATAGTCGCCCAGCGCCACGTCAAGCGTCGATTGCGCGAACGTCAAAAGGCGAGTCCAGCCACCGTCGGCATCGAGCACCAGGTTGGGGCCGAACACATGGCTGAAGCCGAGCCCGGCATTCTGTCCGCGGCCGCCGACATCGCCCGGCTGGCCGCCGTCAGCCGCGGGACCGCCTGCGCAGGCGTTGCTACCTGATCCCGTGCAAGGCGTGTTACCCAGGACCTGTGGATCGATGAGTGAGTAGGGCGTGATGCCGTATTTACCGTAGATCTGCGTGTTCTCACTGGGAATGTAGGTGATCTTCGAGTCCGATGCGTTGCGGTTATAAGCGACGGTCGACGTTGCCTGATAATCGTTGAGCATCACCTTGCTCAGCAGGGTCGCGTTTGGCGTGCTGATGGTTTTCGAGATCGCGAGAAGGTCCTGCATCATGATCCCGCCTGCTAGCGAGATTCTCGAGGCAGGAATGGTGTTGACGTTGGCTCCCGTCTCGCCATACTCAGCGGTAAAAGTGGGCCGGCACTGGTATTGCAGATATCCGTTTGTGTATGAGCCATTCGGGTTCGGACAGAGCGTGGGGTTCACCTGGCCCTGCCAGCCCGGAGCCTGCGGCTGCGGATCGTAGAGAGTCGCGACCGAAGCGGCCTCGGAGAAGTTGCCGCCGTTCATCAACGCGTCGGGAACGGTTTCGGGAACGCTCGCATGCGTGCGCTGCGTAATGCGATCGAAGTTGGTGAAGAAGAACAGCTTCTTCTTGCCGGTCAGGATCCTGGGAATATAAACCGGTCCGCCAATGTTACCGCCGTATTCCTGGTTAATGTTTTTGGGGATCGTCGGCTGCACCAGCGCAGTGTTGAGGTAAGCGCGCGCATTCAGCGCCGCGTCCTGGTAATACCACCATCCGCCGCCATGGAAGTCGTGGCCACCGCTCTTCGTGGTGACGCGGATGGAAGCGCCGCCCGCCTGTCCCTGCTCGGCGTTGAAGTCGTCGGTGGTGACAGTGACGGTTTCGACAGCGTCGGCCGGCGTGACGTAGGCGATGAGATAAGGCAGCCATCCGTAATAGTCGATGGCGCCGTCAATGCGCGTGGTGTTGCCGTTGTACGAGTTGCCGTTCACGTTCACCGACAAGGCGCGTGATGGGTTGCCGCCAATGGAATTCTTTTCCTGTACCTGGGCAGCGCCGGGAATCAGCGTGTAGAGCTCTTCGTAATTGCGGCCCTTCGACGAGGTGATGGGCAGTTCCGAGATTTGTACCTGGTTGATATCGCTGTCCACTTCGGCGGTTTCAGTCTGCAACTCAGGCGGAGCCTCGGTCACAGTGACCTGCGTCGATACAGATGCCGGTTGCAGCACGACAGTCACGCGCACCTGCTGGTTGACTTCGAGATTGATGCCCTTCTGCGTGAAGCCTGCGAAGTTCCCTGCCGTGGGGATGGACAGCGTGTAATTCCCTGGCAACACGTCGAGAAGGTTGAAGACGCCATCGCCGTTTGCCTTCTCCGTGCGCATTCCGCCCGTGGCCTGGTTCGTGATCGTCACGGGAACGTTGGGAATCACCGCGCCAGTTTTGTCGGCGACGGTTCCTGTGATCGAGCCGTACATTACCTGCGCGCGGGCGTGGAGGCTGGCGAGCAGCATGAGTGCCAGAGCCATCCACATCGCGGAGCGAGCTATCGAACTTGCGGTTAAGAGCGCAGTTTTCGAGAAACGTTTGCTCCACCGATTAACCAACTGAGCAGTAGTCATTATGCCTCCAGAACTCCTGAATTCTAGCTGGATTGTCACAGAATCGCGACAAGCGAGACGCACAACGCTCAGCCCGCATTCCGAACTTACTCGGAAGGGAAGCGCCACGCCTTGCGCGAAAATACAGTCTCCAGCGGCCAATTCTTTGGTGGCTCGAAGTATATGAAGCACGAATGGAACTTGTCAAGGAAAAAGGCAATTTACCAGGCAGGTTCCTTGCAAACGCTTTCAGCTGCCCACAATAGGCAAATTCGGCAACGAAGGTCGCGTGTGAGGACCGTTGTATGATTTTATGCGACTGCAAAACTATAAACTGGGGACAACTCGCCCTCCTGCGGAATATGCTTGCCGGGGATTGCTCAAAATGAGCTACGGACTTTCCTTCAAGAAGGCGCCCATCTTTCTGCCGAAGCAAGGGAGCAGGCGGAGGGGTATTCGCCGCGGTCTTCATTCTTATAGGAGCGCGATTGGCACAGTGTTTTTCGGCTCTTTTCTTGCCGGTCTGCCTGTCGCCGGAGCCGGTCAGGTTCAACAGCCCAACCATCCTGCCTTTACAGCTCACAGGTGGACGGGAGACACGGTCCCGTCGGCGCCTCGGCTGGTCCCGCAGCATGGCGCGACCCAAATTGTCGTCGATGGAAGGCCATTCCTCCTGCGCGGGGGAGAATTGGAGAATTCCTCGGCGTCGAGCTTGGCTTATCTCGACACAATCTGGCCCAAAGTGGAGGCCATGCACTTCAACACAGTGCTGGCCCCGGTGTACTGGCAACTGATCGAGCCGGAGGAGGGGCGCTTTGATTTCAATTCGGTAGATGGCCTGATTCATGGTGCGCGACGGCACAAGATCAAGCTGGCTTTGCTATGGTTCGGAAGCTGGAAGAACAGCATGTCCAGCTACGTTCCGGGATGGGTCAAGCGCGACCAGCAGCGCTTTCCCAGGGCGGCCCTGTCCGACGGAACCGGCCTTGAGATCCTTTCGGCGCTGAGCGAGAACAATCTCGACGCCGATGCCAAAGCGTTCTGCGCTTTGATGCGGCATTTGAAAGAGATCGACGCTCTGGATCACACGGTGCTCATGATCCAGGTGGAGAACGAAGTGGGGATAATTCCGGAGACAAGGGATCACGGCGCACTCGCGAATGCGGCCTTTACGTCTGCGGTGCCCGCTGCATTCACCAGCTATCTCTCGAAGCACCGCGAATCGCTCGCACCTGCGCTCAGGAACGCGTGGGAATCACATGGCTCAAAAGCCGGCGCGAACTGGACAGACACATTCGGCGCCGGACTTGCTACCGATGAGTTCTTCACCGCCTGGACTGAAGGACGCTACACAGGAGAAGTGGCTGCGCGAGGCAAAGCGATCTATCCGCTGCCGATGTATGTGAACGCCGCGCTGGTGCGGCCAGGGAGATTGCCGGGCCAATATCCGAGCGGCGGGCCGTTGCCGCATTTGTTTGATATTTGGCATGCGGCGGCGCCGGCGATCGATTTTCTATCGCCTGATCTCTACTTTCCTAATTTCGTTGAGTGGGCGAAGCAATATGTTGTCCCCGGCAACCCGCTTTTTATTCCCGAAACCGGGCGGGTGAACGCAGCCGAGATGGCTGCGAATGCGTTGTATGTGTATGGGGCGCTCAATTCGATGGGGTTTTCTGTGTATGCGCCGGAGTTCCTCAAGCCCGAAGAACAGAAAACGCTCGGTGACGCTTATGACATGATCGCGCAGCTCACGCCGTTGATCCTCGCCAACCAGGGAACAGGGCGGATGGTCGGGATTCGGACGCCATCGGCATTCGACGGAACTCAGGATCTCTCGCCGCAAGAGGTCACTCTAGCGGATCACACCTTCAACATCCGCTTCAGGCAGCCGGCGCCGATCTCTGTGGGAGCGAAGGCTGAGACGGAAATGCCCGGAGCTCATGGCGGCCTGATCATCCAAATTGGCGCGGACGAATACCTGGTAGCGGGAACGGGAACGACCATCACGTTTGGCGTGAAGGGAGATCCGAAATCCATTGCAGGCATCGATTCAATCTGGGAAGGGACGTTTGTGCACGGCGCCTGGGTTCCGGGAAGAAATCTGAACGGCGACGATGACAATCAGGGACGTTATCTGCGCCTGCCTTCGGGGCAGTTCGCGATTCGGCGCGTGCGACTTTATCGCTATCATTGAGCGCAGATGAGGCGGATGCTAACGTCCAAAGGCGTGTCGCTCAACTGTTCTGCATTTCGTCCACTGAGCACAAGGCTGCTGCAGGTATTCGGTTCAAACAACTCGCGCCGACTGCAGGCTGCTACTGTGACGGCGAGTGCCCGATGAATTTGTCGGCCCACTGGATGAACCACTTCATGTTCGGGGCGTCGGTGTGGCCGCCGTCATCCTGGCGCCATGCAAGCTGGCCGTCAAGCAGGCCGTCATTGACGGGCGGCATCTTCGCGGTCTTGTAATCGCCATCGAGGCCCTTTGCGCCCAGCAGAGTGAAGACGCGGTTGGCGTCGACCGTGGCCATGAAGCTGCCCTCGTGATCGAGCCACTTGGCGTCGCCCTTCTCGGGAATGCCGTAGCTGATGAAAGTAAGCCGCGGAGCGCAAAGCGTGATCAGCTCGTTGGAATCAACGGGAAGATCGCCCGGATTCATCGAGCCGAAACTGGCTTCGGACGCGTCGTACTTCATGAAATTGCCGGCCATCCAGTAGTACTCACCGGTGGCCAGATTCTCAACTCCCTCGCCGAAGTTGCGGCGCAGCAGCGTGGCTCCGCCCTTGCCGGATGAGCCGACGAGCACCATGGCGAATCGCGGATCGAAAGCCATGGTGACAAGCGCGGCTTTGCCGTAGCGCGAAACGCCCTCGATGCCGACATGCTTCGCGTCAACAGCGGGATCGGATTCGAGATAATCGAGGCCGCGGCCGGCCCCCCACGCCCATGCGCGCAGGGCGCCCCAATCCTCGGGCTTGCGCGGCTGGCCTTTGTTCACCAGGCCGATGATGCCGCGCGTGAGGCCTGCGCCGTTGTCGGCCTGCACGCTGGCAGGATCAAAGCGGACGAAGCCCCATCCGGCTGCAACGAGCTGCCATTCATTGGGAGGATCGCCATCCGCATTCAACTGTGGTGGCTGAAAGAACGGGCTCTCCTTGTACGGCTCCCATGCTGGATGCTGAGCAAACACATCCTTCAGCGAGGGATCCTGCTGCAACAGGAGGGCTTTCATTGCGGCATTGATGCGGTCGAGCTCGTCACCGCGCGGTTCGTTGGGGTTGGGAAAGCCAGCGCGGGTAAACTCCATGAGCACGGGAACGGGGCCTTTGGCATTGGCGGGCGTCACCACGGTCATGTGAATTTTGACGGGGATAGCGGGGCATGACGAGTTGTCAACTTCGCCGATCAGATCCTTCGCGATGACCGGAGTGAAGCCGATGAGCTCGTGATCGACGGCGGTCACAGTCCAATGGACCCCGGGGACGCTGTCGGGAACAAAGCCATAAACGAACTTGGAGTACATCCCAACCAGTTGCGGGCGCCGGTCTTTCCGCCAAATCTCGGGAGTGGTCACTTTCTGGCCGTCATTCATCGTGAGCGGATCGGGCACGTTGGGATAGGGATTTGCTTTCGACTCGTCATAATTCGCGTGGTTGGGCGCATTCTCGTTGCCGCTGAAGCCCGGGCGCAGCTCTTTGATGCCCAGCTGATCCATCATGTTCTGGCGATCCTGATCGGCGGTGAAGGTGACCGGGTTGCAGGGCGATTGCGCCTGAACCACAGCAGCAGCAGCGAAGAGACAGGCGAGAATGAATGGCTTGAAGCGGCGATGCATGGGCATGCTCCGAAATGGTATTCTTGCAGCGCTTTTTGAAAAGCGATTTACTGCGGAGTACATGGTAAAGCATCGTCTATGAGACAAGCACGGAAATTCGCCGTGGTTCTTGGATTTGCATTTGCCGCAGGCTGCATGCTGGCTCAGCGGAGCAGCGCGGCGAAGAGCGAAGTATGGGTATCAAGCTGGGGCGCTTCGCAGCAGATTCCCGAACCGCAAAACGCATTGCCCGTGGATGACATGCGCGATGCAACGGTGCGGCAGATCTTTCATTTGTCGGTGGGCGGGCGCGAGCTGCGCGTGCATTTGTCGAATGCATTTGGTGCCGAGGCATTGCATTTCACGTCAGTGCATGTTGCACATCCGCTTGTGAACTCGGCTGCCGCGATTGATCCAGCGAGCGATCGAGCGCTTTCGTTTGCCGGCAATCCCGATGTCACGGTGCCACCCGGAGCGGAATTCGTCTCGGATCCATTGGATGACCCCGTTTCGCCGCTTTCCGACGTGGCCGTCACTTTTCACCTTGATGATCCGCCGGCGCGGGAGACGGGTCATCCGGGATCGCGCGCAACAACCTGGTATGTGCATGGAGATTTTGCCAGCGCCGCGAATTTTGCTGATCCGAAACATGTGGACCACTGGTACCAGATTTCAGAGATCGACGTGCAGGCTGAGCCCGGCGCGGCGACCGTGGTGGCGCTTGGCGACTCAATTACCGACGGGCATGCCTCCACGACCAATGGAAATGATCGTTGGACCGATGTGTTGGCGCAGCGGCTGCAGGGCTCGACACGCACGCGCGAGATCAGCGTTTCAAACCAGGGGATCGGGGGCAACCATCTGCTCACTGACGGCCTTGGGCCAAATGTGCTGGCGCGATTCGATCGCGACGTGCTGGCGCCGGCGGGCGTGAAGTGGGTGATCGTGTTTGAGGGAGTGAACGATCTTGGCGGCCTGGGGCTGCGGTTGGGGGATGCGGCCACTGCGGCCGATCACGCAGCGCTTGTTCAGCGGGTGCTGGCCGCCTATCAGCAGATCATCGAGCGCGCGCACGCCCACGGCCTGAAGGTTTTTGGGGCCACCATCACGCCGTATGTCGGTTCCGGCTACTATCATCCCGATGCGGCGAGTGAGGCTGACCGGCAAGCAGTGAATCAGTGGATTCGCGCGCCAGGTCATTTCGATGCCGTGGTCGATTTTGACGCGGTGGTGCGCGACCCGGAGCATGCGGAGCGACTGTTGCCTGCATACGATTGTGGCGACCACCTGCACCCGTCGCCGGCCGGGTACAAGGCAATGGGCGAGTCAATCCCGTTGAGCTTGTTCAAAAAGTAAAACCTCTTGCACCGCAACTCCCACGATACTCAGGGCTATAGTTTGAGAAGAGTTCTCGGGAATCGGCACGCCCAATGATCACCCTCATTTCACTTCTCTGCCTTGCCGCGTGGCTCTACCTGATTGGATTTCACGGCGGGTTCTGGCGCTCTTTTCCTGTGCTGAAGGCAAAAGCGTCGGCAGGCGCGGCGAAGTTAGCGGTGATCGTGCCTGCGCGCAATGAAGCAGAGAACATCCGGCAGAGCATCGGGTCGCTTCTGGCGCAGGACTATCCAGGAGAGCTGTCGATCATTCTGGTGGATGACCACAGCACGGATGGCACCGCCGAGGTCGCGGCTTCGCTCTGCGGGGACGAGCGATTGACGATTCTCTCCAGCGCGCCACTGCAGACCGGGTGGAGCGGCAAGCTTTGGGCTGTGCACCAGGCCCTGGTCCATCCAAAGGCAAAATCCGCCGACTTTGTTCTGCTGACAGACGCTGATATCGAGCATGCGCCGGGTCAACTATCCGCTCTCGTCGCCAAGGCCGAGGCCGATGGGCTGGACCTGGTTTCCGAAATGGTGCGCCTGCGCTGCGTCAGCGCGGCCGAACGCGCGTTGATTCCCACGTTCGTTTTCTTCTTTCAAATGCTGTATCCTTTCGCCTGGGTCGCCAATCCCAAAAAGCGTGTAGCCGGGGCCGCCGGAGGAACGATGCTGGTGAGTCGTGCAACGATTGATCGCATTCAAGGCGTTGCCCGCGTCCACCATCGCCTGATTGACGATTGCGCACTGGCGAAGGAGATCAAGTCTTCGGGCGGCCGGATCTGGCTGGGCCATGCTGAGGAGGCAATATCGACACGGGTCTACTCGCGCTGGCGTGATGTGTGGCACATGATTGCCCGAACTGCGTACGAGCAACTTCGCTATTCGCCACTGATGCTGTTGGGATGCGTCGCGGGAATCGTTCTAGTTTTTTGCAGTCCGCCTCTGCTCAGCGTGTTCGCACATGGTTTGGCACGCTTGCTGGGAATTCTGTCGTGGCTGATTATGGCGCTCGCGTTTCAGCCAACGCTGCACCGGTACCATCGCTCCCCGCTCTGGGGAATTGCTCTGCCCGGAATCAGCCTGTTTTATCTTGGCGCGACGGTGGCGTCGGCACTGCGGCACACTGTCGGCCGAGGTGGCGAGTGGAAGAACCGCATCTACCCAGAGCGCCCAGGATCTTGAGTGCCAAAATCGGATTTGCGAACAGCGCGGAATGGTTGACACGCGAAGTTTCGTCCGGGGATTTCCGTCCCCAGTTCAGAAACGTGGGCGTTTGCATCGCAGAATGCGCTCAAAACGCGCCATTTACTAAGCATCCAGTTGTCCTCAGGGAGACATCTAACCCAGCACGGCTCAACGCAAATTCCATGCATTGAGCGTTGCTGAAACGCCGTTTTGCTCTGCGTTTGCGCAATTGGCGGCCGATGCGAGACGGAAGAAATCGGACCGAAGGCAACCCGAGTCAAACCGGCCGAGCAACAAACCCACTTATGCCGCGAATCCCGTCGTCTTCCTACCGGCTGCAACTCCATGCCGGCTTCACCTTTGACGACGCCTCCCGTGTATGCGGTTATCTGCACGATCTGGGGATCTCACACGTCTACAGTTCTCCCTACCTGCAAGCCGCCAAAGGGAGTTTGCACGGGTACGACGTCGTCGACCAGCGAAGAGTCAACGAGGAACTAGGGGGCGAGGAAGGCCACGCGCGATTTTGCGAAGCCCTGAAATCGCTTGATATGGGCCAGCTTCTCGATATCGTGCCGAATCACATGGCCACCGGCCCTGAGAACAAGTACTGGTGGGATGTTCTGGAGAACGGGTCGTCAAGCCTGTTCGCGGAGTGGTTCGACATCGACTGGAATTCAGCCGAAGTCAAATTACAGAACAAGGTGCTCATCCCTGTGCTGGGCGACCAGTATGGACACGCTTTGAACGCGCACGAGATCGCGGTTCAATATGACGGCGAATCGTTCAGTGTCCGCTACTTCGATCATCGCTTTCCGCTGGCTCCCCGGTCACTTTCGATTCCGCTGTCAACAGCGGCGCGATACGTCAACGTACCCATCCTCGGTTTTATAGCTGACAGCCTGGCGCGGCTCCCGGCGCCAGACTCGACCAATGAAGAAGTATTAGCGGCGCGCCATCGCGATAAGACCATCCTTTATGAGCTTTTGCAGCGCGCCTGCAAGGAACAGCCCGACGCATCGGCGGCGATTATGCGGGCGGTGGATGAGTTGAACAACAACATCGATGCGCTTGACGCGCTGCTGAATCTACAGAATTATCGACTTACCTACTGGCGCACGGCCGACCAGGAACTTGGCTATCGCCGCTTTTTCGACATCAATTCACTGATCGGGGTTCGAGTTGAACGCCCGCGCGTCTTCAATGCGACGCACATTCGCGTTCTTGAGTGGCTTCGCAGTGGAGAACTCGATGGCGTTCGCGTCGATCATCCTGACGGCTTGCGCGATCCGGAGCAATACTTCGAGAGATTGCGCGCGGCCGCACCACAGGCCTGGATTCTGGCAGAGAAAATTTTGGAGCCTCACGAGTCGCTGCGTACGCACTGGCCAATCGCCGGCACAACCGGCTACGACTTCCTGAACATGTGCAACGGGCTGCTGGTGCATCGTGAGGGGTTAACCGAGCTTTCAGAGATTTATGCCAACTTTACCGGGGAGACACAGGATTTCGATACACTCGCGCACGCGAAGAAGCTCAACGTGGAACACGAGGCGCTTGGCAGCGACGTAAACCGGCTGGCGCAACTTTTTGTTGAGATCTGTGAAAACAACCGCGATCGACGCGATTACACACGCGCCGAAATCCGCCGCGCAATTCGTGAGGTGGCAGCGAGTTTTTCCGTTTACAGAACCTATGTTGCGCCGGAGCGCAACGAGATCGTGGAAGAGGACGGAACGCAAATCCGCAATGCCGTCGAGATTGCGAAGACGCGCAGGACGGACATCGATGCCAGTCTGTTCGATTTCATTGAAGACGTCCTCACGCTGCGCGCTCGTGGCGAGTTGGAGACTGAATTTCTGCAGCGTTTCCAGCAGTTCACCGCTCCGGTGATGGCCAAGGGAGTGGAAGATACGACGTTCTACTGCTACAACCGGATGATTGGGCTGAATGAGGTGGGCGGCGCGCCCGCGGGAGATGGCGTTAGCCTCGATGAGTTTCATTCTTACTGCGCGAACGCCCAAGCCGAGCACCCGAAAACGATGAACACGCTCTCGACGCATGACACAAAACGATCCGATGATGTGCGCGCCAGGCTGGCGGTGCTGACGGAGATGCCAGGTCGCTGGCGCACTGCGCTTCACCGGTGGTCACGTAGAAATCAGCAGTTCAAGACCGGGGAATTCCCGGATCGCAACACCGAATACCTCCTCTACCAGACATTGATCGGAGCCTGGCCCATTTCAACCGAACGAATGACTGCGTATATGGAAAAGGCGGCGCGCGAGGCTAAGGAACAGACGAGCTGGACCCAGCAGAACAAGGAATTTGAGGATGCATTAAGAAAGTTCATTGAAGGCATTCTCGGGTCGCCAGAATTTGTCGCAGAGGTCGAGAGCTTCGTAGCCGGGATTCTGATGCCGGGGCGCATCAACGGTCTTGCGCAAACGCTCATCAAATGCACGGCGCCAGGAGTGCCTGACGCCTACCAGGGCAGCGAACTGTGGGATTTACGGCTGGTCGATCCTGATAATCGGGGCGTTGTGGATTACGAAGTCAGGCGATCGTTACTTGCTGAGCTGAAGGCGGGCATCACTCCGGATCAAGTGATGAAAAGAATGGATAGCGGCATGCCAAAACTATGGGTCATCTACAAGGCGCTCCACTTGCGTCGCGAGAGGCCGGACTGGTTCGGCGGACAATCCGATTACGCCCCGCTGACGGTGGAAGGTTCGAAGCAACCGCACCTGGTCGCGTTTCGCTGGGGCGACTCGGTTGCAGTCCTGGTTCCGCGTTGGAACGTCAAGCTGGGCGCTGGATTCGGTTCGACGACCGTCGAACTCCCAGGAGATCGCTGGACCAATCTGCTTGCCGGCGAAGTGGTAAGCGGAGGAAAAGTGCGCGTGCAGAATCTGTTTCGCAATTTTCCAGTTGCATTGCTGGTAAAGGACACCGGGGGGAGCGATGCATCAATTTGAAGTTTGGGCGCCGTTTGCAAATCAGGTGAGGTTGCAAGCTAGCGGCGATGTCTACGCCATGAAAAGGCCGGATGATCGCGATTGGTGGAGGCTCGACGTGGAGAGCGCCGGCCCCGGGACCGATTACGGGTTTCTGGTGGACGATGATCCGAAGCCGTACCCCGATCCGCGCTCGCAGTGGCAGCCGGATGGAGTGTACGGGCTTTCGCGAGTTTATGACCACTCACAATTTGAGTGGACCGACGCACATTTTCAAGCGCCTCCGTTGTCAAGCGGCATAGTGTACGAACTGCACATTGGAACGTTCGCCGCTGAGGGCACGCTCGATGCCGCGATTGGAAAGCTTGACTACCTGGCCGAACTTGGAGTCACGCACATTGAGCTGATGCCGGTTGCGGCATTCGAAGGCCGACACGGTTGGGGTTACGATGGCGTGGCGCTCTTTGCCGTTCACGAGCCGTACGGAGGACCGAATAGCCTGAAGCGTTTTGTGAATGCCGCGCACGAAAAGGGTCTCGCGGTTTTGCTGGATGTGGTTTACAACCACTTCGGGCCGAGCGGCAATTACACAGGTAAGTTCGGGCCGTACGTTGTTGCCTCGCATCACACGCCCTGGGGTGGCGCCATCAATTTTGAAGATGCGGGGTCGTACGAAGTCCGGCGATTCCTTTGTGACAACGCGTTGATGTGGCTGCGCGACTATCACGTCGATGGGCTTCGTCTCGACGCCGTGCACGCGTTTGTCGACCGCTCGGCGATTCACTTCCTCGAGCAGTTATCAGCGGAAGTGGAAGCGCTGGAGGCATCGCTTGCGCGCCGGCTGGTACTGATCGCCGAAAGCGACCTGAACGATCCGCGTGTGGCAACGCCGCGCGAAGCCGGTGGATTTGGCATGGACGCCCAGTGGAGCGACGACTTTCATCATGCGCTTTTCACGTTGCTTTGCCCTGCCGAGAGGCAAGGATATTACGCGGATTTCGGATCGCTCGGACAACTGGCAAAAGCCGTTGAACGAACCTTCGTGTATGACGGCATCTATTCGAAGTATCGGAAGCGCGTGCACGGGAAGCCTCCGGCCGGATTGTCGCAGTATCGGTTTCTTGGCTACATCCAGAATCATGACCAGGTAGGCAATCGTGCGACGGGTGACCGGCTCAGCCACATTGCCGGCATTGAGCGCGCAAAGATTGCGGCAGCGCTGGTTTTGACCAGCCCGTTTGTGCCGATGCTGTTTCAAGGCGAAGAATGGGCGGCTTCATCGCCGTTCCAGTACTTTGCCGACCATACCGACCATGAGTTGGCTCGTGCGGTGTCAGAGGGAAGAAGGCGCGAGTTTGCAGCGTTCGGCTGGGATCCCGCTTCCATCCCGGATCCGGAAAGTCAGCCCACTTTCGAAAACTCAAAGCTGAAGTGGGATGAGGTAGCATGGTCAGAACATGTGGAAATGCTTGCGTGGTATCGCTCGCTCATTCTATTGCGACGCACCACTCCATCGTTGAACGACGGAGCTCCGGGCAAAACACAAGTGACGTTTGACGAGCAGGCAAGATGGCTGCGCATGGATCGCGGAAACATCGCGGTCATCTGCAACCTGGGAGAGCAGCGTGTCTTCCCAGTTCAACGGAATGCGCGGGTTCTGCTCGCCTCGCAAACAGTCAGCCGCGCAGTTGGCGATGCCATCACGCTGCCGCAGGATTCAGTCGTCATTCTGGAGGTGCTGGATTCCTCAGAAATGACGAATTGATTTTGTGGCTGGCGAGTCATTTTCGGGAAGGTGCAAGCGCTCGCCGGAGTGCTCCACGTGGCTTTCAAGCGAACGGCTGACGAGATCGCGTGAGCCCAAGCCAACGGCAAGGGCCAGAGTCAATACAATGCCTCCGAACAGGATCCCAAAGGCCAGTTCGACGATATCGCCGCCCACCTGCAGATGGTCGAGCACCATGGCTGCCGTGAGAACCAGGACGAGCCACTTCACCCCAAGCGAAAGAATGCGCGCATACTGCAATTGCGCGTTGACCGCGCTGATCAGAACCGATCGGGCAAGGAAACGCGCGATCAATATGCCCGCGACGAGCAGAAGGGCGGCGCCGACGGCATGTGTGAGGTAGGGAAGCAGCGAAATGGGCAACGGGGTGCCGGTTGCGTAGGATGTGTCAAACGCCGATACACCGATAATCAAGCCCAGCAGGACGCAAGCCCAGAACGAGAAGCGTGCCACGATTTCGGTGGGTGAGCTGGATGGCGTCCAATCCGTGCCGCTTTTCCTGGCCAGCCTCTGATCGAACTTCAGCCACCCCAGGCAGCGCCGCAGTACCCACGAAACGACCACGCCAGTCACCGTGAAAACCAGCAGCGCGACGAAGAATGCGAGGATTCCTGGCAGTACCGCGATCAGAAGTGTCAGCACGCGGTAAAGCGACTGATGCAGGGCATCGGACATGTGATGCCAAATTGAGCCCTCGTCAACATAGGCCGGAATCTGGGCTGCAGTCCGACTGGGCGGCAGCAGGTTTTGAACTACGCTTTGCATTGTCTCCACTCCTCTCGCCTTTGCGCGGCGGGTGTACGCCTGCCTCGCAAACGGCGATCAAGCATTGAACCGGTCGGGCCAACGCCAGCGCGCGACCAGGTAGGGCTTGTCCAATTCGAAAGCCGAGGCAACAGCTTCAATATGGCGCTCCGCGGCGGTTCCAGCCGCAGTGACATTGATATGGCTCGCCAGCCATCCCAGGTAGAGCGGGATGAGGGCGCCCATAAGATGTCCGCGGTTGATGGTGCGGAGCCGATAGGCAATCAGAAAGTCGAACACAATCCGCGCCCACAGATTTTCGGGCAGGCGGAAAGCAGAGGGTTCAACGACAGAGAAGCGCTTGAGCATAACCAGGCTATGGGGCGGCAGCACCAGCGACCAGATCTCCTGCAGGTTGGCATTGGCGAGCCGGAAGGCCTCAACCATGCGCGCAACATCGGCCGTGCTTCCTGCGGGCAACATATCAGGGCTTGTTCGCCGCATGAGAGGTGGCCGGCGCGGGCGCTGCCACGCAGCCGCTTTGGCCTCGATGTCGCCAAACAACGAGCCAGTGATTAGGGCGAGAATTGCGTTGACATCGATTCCGGCGGGCTGGGGTACGGCGCGCGGGCCCGCATCGATTTCATCCACCGTGAATCCAGCCGCCACCGCTTCGTTCACCGGCCAAAGAATCGTGTCGTCATCGCTGGATGCGCCGATTCGGCGAGCCGCCGCGGCAAGGCGTTCCGCCATGCGCATCGAAAGCGCCAAATCCAGAGCCAGCGGAAACCGGACTCGAGCCGCAAAAAGCGCCCGGGTGAGCGGATAGAGAATCGCCGAATTGATGAAGCCGGTGTTGGGTGGAAGCGTGTAATGCGGCATTGCGAGATCGGTCGATGCATTCAGAACCGCTTCAGCGAGCGCCCGCAAAGCCAGCGGGCTAAGAGAATTCGCATTCGGGCCGAGCATCACGACCGCCCGCACATCGTGCTCTCGCGCGATTTCGTATGCATGGACGAAATCGCCCGGCCTCAGCATCCAGGTGGCATTTGATCGTGGGGCTGTGATGACCCGCAACGTAGTTGGTGCGCTCGGTGGCTGTTCATTCTGCGTGGCGACGATCAGGGAGTCGGCCGAAAAAGCCTCGGATAGATTTGCCAGCACGCCATCAAGCTGCTCTGCAGGCATGGCCGTTGCCATCACCAGCAGATTGGCGGCCGCATTTTCCGCAGTGGAGGTTTGACCGGATATGGGATTTGTAGTCGCCATGCGTCGAGAGAAAGTGCCGCTGCCTTACCTTTGATTCTGCCCGAGATTCCTATAGCGCTAAGATGCCGCTGATCGGGATATGGAGCCACTGGGGACGATGATTCAGCTCATAGAGCACCTCATACAGAGCTTTTTCAAGAAGATAGGCTTCAAGCAGAACCTGCGCCGTCTCCGCACTGGGCAGCAAGTCGGGATTTCGCCCCACGGTGTCGCTGTAGGCCCATAAGAACTGAGCTGATGCGGCTTTATACCAGAGTTGCGCCCAGGCGTCTAAGCCGCGATCTGCGGAAGGCCGGTCCGCGGCGACGGTGGCCTGATCGACCGCGGCATACGCGGCGTAGGAAAACGACCGTATCATGCCCGCAACGTCTTTAAGCGGGGACTGTTTGCGGCGCCGCTCTTCGATCGGACGCGCCGGTTCGCCTTCGAAGTCGATCACGACAAAGTCGCCGCCTTTGCCGGCCGCGGCCTCCGCATCTGTTGTTGTCCGCAATGTCTGGCCCAGGTGGAAGTCGCCATGAATACGGACGCGCTGCCCGGAAGGCTCAAGGTCAACGATGGCGCGAGCTCGCCGAATCAGCTCCGGCCTGCAGGAAATCAGAAGGGCCGCTGCATCGCTGGCGGCATCGTCGAGAACGGTCAGCTTCAGCTTGAGTGCGTCGAGCGTCGACTTAATTTGCACTTCAATCCGTTCGGCATCACGCGCAAGATCGTTTGGAGTCATGGGTTCGGGAACGAACGCAGGAAGTTCGGCCGAACTGGACAACGCGAGATGCATCTCCGCCATGCGGCGTCCAAGCAGCGCAGCCGCATCCAACGAAGCCTTAGCGCCTGCAAGAGTCTTCGGTGCAGCCTCACGCTTGCGATGAAGGCTCAGAGTTGATTTGAAGGCAGGCGCCGCTTGACCCATTAAACCTGAAAGCCAGTGCGAAATCTCATGGACGAACCACTGCCAGCCGTCGCCGTCATTCGGCACCAGGCCCTGAAGCATGGCGACGGTCGTTTTTTCCCTGCCAGGCTGGCTGGTTGAGATTTCGCCAAGAAAGGTGGGGATCCAGGGAAAATGCGCGACCTCCGTAAAGAACCTGCCGATCTCAACATCAGGATTCTCTTCAGGTTGCAGGCGGCGGAAGAGCTTAAGGAAGAGCTGATTGCCATAGAGGACCGACGTGTTCGATTGTTCAGCAGATCCTAATCGCGAAGGCAAACGTTGCGTCGCCAACTCCCTGGGAAATGCGCTCGAAGCGCGCGCATCAAGCCGGCCGCCCTCTGGAACGAGGTAACCGGCGGATGGAGACTCGCGAGGCTGAAGCCGTTGTGCACCCGATGACTGGACGCTTGGCGTGCCCGTGCGAGGTGGCGTGGCCGCTTCTCCCGGTTGCGCTGTCAACGGAACAGGCCCGGGAACTTCGGAACCCTTCGGAATTTCGACTGAAGGCGTGGTGTCGGGAAATGGGGCGTCGGGCAGCGGAGAGAGCGCGGATTGGCGTGCGACTACGCCCGCGTCAGAGACGGCCAGCGTTGCATTACCCGCAATCAGCCGCAGCAGTTCCTGGTGAATGTCTTCGCGAAACGCTGCGTCGTAGAGAATTGCTGGGCCGGCAGATGTTGTCAGTTTTGCGATGATACTCCCGGGATTGTTCTGCACCACTTCATCAAGAGCAATACCGGTGCCGATGGCGAGAGGTATCTGGTAGGTGTCCTGCGGGCCGCTGTCACGGTAAGTCACGTCGAAAAAGAAGAGGGCGGGCGAAATCGGCCCAGGCTCTTCGTCCGGGCGAGGCGTGTAACCTGCGCGCCCGTCTTCAATCGTTGTCGGGAGCACGACCCAATTCCGCACCCGCACGGAGACGATGGTGCGCGTCCTCGAGCCAAACCAGCGCTGGCGCGGCAGCCAGTCATGCAACGCCGGCTCCAGAATCGATGCGCCTGCGTCGCGGAGAAATTCCGGCCAACCGGCGGGCAGGAGCGGTAATGCGACCTCGGATTCTGCCTCCGGCGCAGCCTCGCCGGCCAACTCGGGTGGCAGCTCATCGCCTACGCTCGCAGCCTGGAGCTCGAGCCAGAGGAAGGAATACGGCGCGAGGGTGAGCGAGTATGGTTCCCGCGTGATCGGAGGGAAGGGAACGTAACCGAGCATTTCTACGGGCTGGAATCCGGCAAAGCCCGCAAGATCGAGCGCTACCGGTTGTGCGAAGCGGCTCAGATTGGCGAGGCACAGCACCGTTTCGTGGAAACCGTCGCCGCGATCGAGATCACGCAGGTACGCCAGAATCTTGCGATTCGCAGGATTCAGAAACGTAAGAGTGCCGCGGCCGAATACCTGGAACAGCTTGCGCAGGGCGATCATGTTGCGCGTCCAATGCAGAAGGCTCGACTGATCGCTGAGCTGCGCTTCGGCATTCACCACCTGGTAGCCGTAAATAGGATCCATCACGACTGGCAGGTAGAGGCGCGCGGGGTCGCATTTCGAAAAACCGGCATTTCGATCCGAGGTCCACTGCATCGGAGTGCGCACGCCATTGCGATCGCCGAGATAGATGTTGTCGCCCATGCCGATTTCGTCGCCGTAATAGAGAATGGGCGTGCCGGGAAAACTCAGGAGCAACGAATTCAACAACTCAATGCGGCGGCGATTGTTGTCCACCAATGGCGCGAGGCGACGCCGGATGCCGACATTGATGCGCATGCGCGGATCGGCTGAATAGGCGAAGTACATGTAATCGCGTTCGTCATCGGTCACCATTTCGAGCGTGAGTTCGTCGTGATTGCGCAGAAAGAGTCCCCACTGGCAAATGTCTGGGATGGGCGGAGTCTGCGCCATGATGTCGGTGATGGGCAGCCGATCCTCCTGCCTGAGCGCCATGTAGATCCGCGGCATCAACGGAAAGTGAAATGCCATATGGCATTCGTCGCCTTCGCCAAAATAGGGGCGCACGTCGGCGGGCCACTGGTTGGCCTCGGCGAGAATCAGGCGGTTGGCGTAGTCTCCGTCGATGGCGGCGCGGAGCGTGCGCACGACTTCATGCGTTTCCGGCAGGTTCTCGCAAGAGGTCCCGTCGCGCTCGCAGAGGTATGGGATGGCGTCCATGCGCAGCCCGTCGACGCCCATATCGAGCCAGAAACGCATTGCGGCCAGGACCTCCTCCAGCACCAGCGGGTTTTCGTAATTCAAGTCCGGTTGATGCGAAAAGAAGCGGTGCCAGTAATATGCCTTGGCGGTTTCGTCCCAGGTCCAGTTCGATTTTTCTGTGTCGGTAAAGATGGTGCGCGCATCTTTGTATTTCTGATCGGTATCGGACCAGACATACATATTGCGCTGCGGGGAACCGGGCGGCGCGAGCCGAGCTGCCTTGAACCACGGGTGCTGGTCGCTGGTGTGGTTCACAACCAGCTCGATCATCACCTGCATGCCGTGTTGGTGCGCAGCCTCGAGAAACGCTTTGAAATCGTTCAGCGTCCCATAGGAGGGATTCACATCGGTGTAGTTCGAGATGTCGTATCCGTCGTCGCGCAGCGGAGAAGGGAAGAAGGGCAAAAGCCAGATGCAAGTAACGCCCAGATCCTGCAGATAATCAAGACGCGAGAGCAGTCCGGGAAAATCGCCGATGCCGTCGTTATTGGAGTCGGCAAATGCGCGCACATGCACTTCGTAAATGATGGCGTCTTTGTACCAGAGAGGGTCGACGGCACTTGCGATCTTCTTCACGCTTTCATCTCTCCAGGAAACGTTTGCAGGGCGCGGTCCGTGTCACTGCAGGCGGCTTAAGCGAAAAATGTGCGCCGGCTGAACGCCGGGATTCAAGGCAACGTAATTGCGGTCTCTCCAAGTGTACTGTTCGCCATTCAGCAGGTCCTCGACCAGGAAGCTCTCGCCCGGGGAAAGGCCAAGCCGGTCGAGGTCGAGCTGTGTCCAGCCGGTTTGTTCGTTAAACGAGTCAATGTTGACGGCCACCAGTATCGTGTTTTCGAAGCCCGCCGTCGATTTGGAGTAGCAGATCAAGTTGGGGTTGTCGATGGAGTGGAAATGGAGAGAGGCGTTGGACTGGAGTGCGCGGTTCTCCCGTCGTATGCGGTTGAGCGCGGTGATGAGGGGAACCAATGAGCCGGGCGCGTTTCGATTGCGCTGGCGGATCTGGTATTTCTCGCTGTCGAGGTATTCTTCTGACTCGCTCTTGCCGTTTGGCGGGCGGGCTGGCGCATTTTCCGCCAGTTCGTACGCCGGACCGTAGATGCCGTAATTCGATGACAGGGTTGCAGCAAGAATCACGCGATGCATGAAGGCCGGACGCCCGCCTTCCTGCAGTGTTTTATGCAGGATGTCGGGAGTATTCGGCCAGAAGTTCGGTCGGAAGAAATCGCTGATTGGCGGCTGCGTGATTTCTTCCAGGTAGCTTTGCAACTCCGACTTGCTGTTGCGCCAGGTAAAGTAGGTGTACGACTGCGTAAAGCCGCGCTTGGCCAATGCATACATCACGCGCGGCCGCGTGAAAGCCTCAGCGAGAAAGATGACGTCAGGATATCGGCTTCGCAACGTGCTTAAGCACCACTCCCAGAATGGAAGTGCCTTTGTGTGCGGGTTGTCGACGCGGAAGATGCGAACTCCGCGCTCGATCCAGAATTCAAAAACCGAATACAGCTCGTCCCATAGAGCGCGCCAGTCGGGCGATTCGAAGTTCAGCGGATGAATGTCCTGGTATTTTTTGGGGGGATTCTCGGCATACTGGATCGACCCGTCGGGCCGGATGACGAACCAATTGGGATGATCGTGAACCCACGGATGGTCAGGTGAGCACTGGAACGCAATGTCGAGGGCGATCTCAACGCTTTGCGTTTTTGCGGTCTTTACCAGGTGGTCGAAGTCAGCGAATGTGCCCAGTTGCGGATGGATCGACTTGTGACCACCGCAATCGCCTGCGATCTCAGCGCCAACTGGCGCACAGGAGGCGGCGGTACGGTCGCCAATGGCCCATGGACTGCCCGGAGCATCTGGAGGCGCGACGGTTGTGTTGTTTGGCCCTTTGCGGAAGGCGCGTCCGATGGGATGGATCGGCGGCAGGTACAAAACGTCGAATCCCATTGCGGCAATCTCAGGGAGCTGCTGCTCCACATCGCTGAAGGTTCCATGCCGGCCAGGATTCGGTGAGGCCGAACGTGGAAATAGCTCATACCAGGATGAGAATCGCGCTCGCTCGCGATCGACCCAGACTGGAAGTTCAGCCTCGTACTGCGTTGCGTGCGTAAGGTCGGGGTAATTCGTCATCAGGCAATCGAGTTCTTCATTGCACGGGTTTTCGTAGAAGCTTCGACGCTCGCCGGCCAGGGCCTCAAACTTCTGCGCAAACTCGGTCAACCGCTGGCGATCGGCGCCTTCTGCGCGCTCGGCCGCGTCACGGATCAGGATGGCTCCTGTAGAAAGCGCAAGCGCGATATCCTGCGCCTCCGGATTTGATCCCGCCTGGATTTGCCCATCGGGGTCGGACATCGCTGCCACGGCTGCGTCAGTTCGGTCGGTTCGGGTTTGTGCGGCGAGACGCTTGGCAAAATCACTTGCCCAGGTTGCAAAGTGATCGATCCACCCGATAACGGTAAAAGTCCAGGCGCCATGTTTGTCGACCACGAAGGCTGCATGCCAAAGGTCGTTCTCCAGAGCGCGCATGGAGGCGAAGCGCCAGCTGCTTTCGCTGTCATGCCGGAAGAGCACACGCGCGCCAACATGATCGTGGCCGTCGGCAAAAATGGCCGCGGTGACTACGACTTCCTCGCCGGAGACGCGCCGAACCGGGTGCCTGCCTGCATCGATTTGCGGAGTCACATCCTCAATCTGGACACGCTGGCGCCCATCGCGAGGCTTCATTGCCAACCATCCTCAACGCCATGCATCGCTGTCATGAATCGGTTGAAGCGGGAATCAAGCGAACGCACACAAACCCCCTGCTCGCCAATTGGGCAGCAATACCTAAAGATGCACACAGATGGAATGGGGTTTGTTTGGCGGGCGGCCGGAAATGCAACCCGGCCGAATTGCAGTTGAAATCAGCAGCTTACGCCGTGTGGAATCAGCCGGATCTGCCGACTGGGCCTCGGGAGGTGTCCGCCTTCGAAGCGAGGGTGGTTATTCATCCCGCAACAGGATCAGCGGGTCGACAGCAAGGGCGCGACGCGCCGGGATCCACGAAGCCAGCATGCCCAGCAACAACATCGTGAGGGTTACGCCGCCCAGCACAAGCGGATCCTTCGGCGTGGCCTGGTAGACGATGTAAGAGAGAACGCGCGTACCCATGACTCCGAGCGCCACACCGGCAATCGAGCCGATGGCGAGGAGCCGAAAGGCTCGTCCCAGCGAGGTGCGCAGGATTTCTCGCTGACTTGCGCCCAACGCGACGCGAATGCCAAGCTCGCGCAACCGCTTGCTGACCGCATAAGAAGCCATACCAAAGACGCCCGTCACGGCGAGCATCGCGCCCAGCAAACCAAGCACGCCCAGCGCCACCGTGGCAACGCGGGCAGCGAACAGCGCGGTGTCCATCTGTTCGGTCCAGGTCCGGATGGAAAGGGGTAGGCTGGAATCGAGGCCGTGAATCGAGCGCTCCAGTCCGTGGGCGATCTCAGCCGGGTCGCGATTGGAACGCACGACCAGGAAGATGTCGGACGAATGATGCTGCTGAAGCGGGAAGAACATCGCCGGCTGCTGATCTTCAGTGAGCGTCCGGTATCTGCCGTCTTCCACCACTCCTACAACTTCCGCCCGGTTTCCGCCCCAGAATTTGAAGTGGCCGCCGATGGCCTTGTCGACCGATCCGAAGACCTTCACAGCGAACTTCCGGTTCACCAGCGCCACCGTCGGCGATTTCTTGTCGTCATTGAAAGTCACGTCTCTGCCTTCCAGAAGCCTGGTGCCCGCTGCCGTCAGATAACCCGGCGAGATGTTGTAGTCCATCGCGTCGGCAATATAGTTGGTGGGCCTGTAATCGGTTGTGGTGTCGGCATAAACGTAGGAGTCGCCACCACCGAGACCCAGGGGAACCTGGCTGATCATGCCGGCTGCGGTCACGCCGGGGATGGATTTCGCTTGATCGATCATGCGGCGCTGCATCTGCGGAACGGCATCGTCGGCGTACCCACCCATATGCAGATCTGTCTCTGCGAGGATTGCATTCTTTGGCTCGAACCCAAAATTGCTGTGAAGCGACCTCACGAGGCCGCGCACGGCGACCAGTGAAGATGTGACCAGCACCGCGCAAATGGCAATCTGAGCCACAAGCAGCAGGTCGCGGAGAGCGAAGCGCTTCGACCCGTGGGCGCCAACTGTACCCGTCCGGATGACCTGCCACGGATCGGCCCGCATCACTTGGCCAACCGGCACGATTCCGAAGAACAATCCACTCGCCAGCGCCAGCAGCAGCGCGACCCCATAGGTGCGAATGTCTGGATTCACTGGTACGTTGATGGGCACGTCGGGAATCGGTTGCCACGTGCTGAGGCCGTGCAGGATCACCACGCCGCCGATTAGGCCGATGATGCCCCCGGCAATGGAAACGACGACGGCTTCAGTCAGCAGTTGGCGCAGGATCACCCGGCGGCGGGAGCCCAGGGCGAGGCGCATCGCCACTTCCTTGGCGCGATCTGCCGCTCGCGCGGCGAAAAGGCTGCCAAGATTCGCGCAGGCGGCCAGCAGAATGAGCCCGGCAAGCAGCATCATTCCGGCCATGAAGGCGCGCGCCGGCCCGCCGAGAAAATCGCCCACGAGGCCTGGGCGCGCCAGGCTGAATTTAATGCCTTCGTCGTCAGAAGGGTAAGTCTTGGACAGCCACGCTCCGATTGCGTTCAAGTCGGCGGTCGCCTGCACCGGTGTGACTCCCGGCTTGAGGCGCCCGACCAACCAGGGCGAGTGATTGCCGCGGTACTGCAAATCGTTGGAGCCCTGTATGGTGGGCTCTTCGACCAATGGGATCCAGAGCGCAGGCGCAAAGAACAGCTCGGTGCCGCGAAAGCTGTGCGGCGCCACGCCAATGATGGTGAATGGATGTTTGTTGATGTCGACCTGGCGGCCCACGACGCCCCGGTCTCCCTGAAAACGACCATTCCAGTAGGCGTAGCTCAAGACGACATAGGGAGCGCTATTGAGTCCTTTGTCATCGGAAGCGTGAAAGAAGCGCCCGAGATATGGTTGGATACCGAGCACGTCGAAGTAATTGCCGCTGGTCAGGTAGGGCCACGCTGTCGACGGCTTCCCACCCGTGTCTACGCCAACCGCGCCGATAATCTCCGTGGCAATCATTCCCTCGAAAGTGCGGTTGCGATCACGAAGGTCGATGTAATCCAGGTACGACTGCGAGGGCCATTGGAAGCGCTGGACGCTATAAAGATTTTGCGCATTCGGCACGTTGACCGGCCGCAGCACCAGCGCGTTGAGCACGCTGAAAACGATTGCATTGGCGCCGATGCCGAGAGCGAGAGTGGCAATTGCAGTGAGAGTGAATCCCGGCGATTTGAGCAACTGGCGAAATGCGATCTTCAAGTCGCTGAGCATAGGCTGCCATCCTCATTTGTATTCTGAATTTCTTTACAATGCGCGTTCTGAATTCTTCGTACGCAGTTCACGCGCTTGCAGTTCCCTGGACGCAGCCGCGCTTTGCACTGTCCGATTTCGAACAGTTGGTCGACGGAATCGGCCACAGATCCGAATGGCAGCGGAATCCGGTGCCGGGAAAGCATTGTGTTTTCAGTGACCGGCAGTGAACAGGATTTGGCGAGCCGCGTGCTCTGATATTCGGCGATGGATATCGCACGGCCTGATCTCATGCGAAAGAAAAGGCGCCGGATTCTGCTCTGGTCTGGTGCCGCGGTGGTGGTGGTTGCGGTGCTGGCTGTGATCGTCTTCCGCCTGAAACCTGCTGCGCCCGAAGTGGATCGTTCCACGATCTGGACGGATACGGTTAAACGCGGCGACCTGACGATCCAGGTGCGGTCGTCGACCGGCACACTTGTCCCGCGCGAAGACAGTATCGAGTTGATTCCCGCCCAGACTGATGCGACGGTGGTGCGCATCCGCGTGCTGCCCGGCGCCAAGGTGACGCCAGACACAATCCTGATGGACCTGTCGGATCCCGAGCTTCAGCAGCAGTTACTGAATGCACAACTCGGACTGAAGGCAGCAGAGGCCGATTACAAGAGCCTGCAGGCCGCGTTAGAGAGCACGTTGATGGACAAGAAGGTTGCGGCCGCGCAAGTCAACTCCGACTTCACGCAGGATCAATTGCAGGCGCAAACCGACAAGGCTCTTTTCGATCTCGGGGTAATCTCCGGCCTCGCTTACAACAAATCAAAGGACACGGCAGATCAGCTTTCCACGCAGCACCAGATCTCGCAACAGCAGCTTGATGTCAATCAAAAGGCGATCGAAGTTCAACTTGCCTCTCAACAAACCAAGATTGACCAGGCGCGGGCGCTGCTGGCTCTCTATCAGAGAGAGTCGGCCGCCCTCGAAGTCCGCGCCGGCATCACAGGAGCGATGGCGCCGCTCGCCACGCCGTTGCAGGTTGGACAGCATGTAACAGCAGGCACTTCAGTGGCTGAGGTGATTCAGTTGGACAAGCTGAAGGCCGGTCTGCAGATCGCTGAGACGCAGGCCCGCGATATTCAGATCGGCCAGCCGGCCACGATCGATACGCACAACGGTGTCATTCCGGGGCATGTGACGAGAATTGATCCCGCGGTGGTGAACGGAACGCGCACGGTTGACGTATCACTCGATGGGCCTTTGCCGTCCGGAGCAGTGCCGCAGTTGAGCGTGGACGGGACCATCGACCTGGCGAACTTGAAAGACGTGCTCTATGTGGGCCGACCCGCACTGGGAAATGAAAACTCGACGCTCAGCATGTTCAAGCTCGATCCTGAGGGCAATGGCGCAACGCGCGTGCCAGTCAAGGCAGGACGCGCTTCGGTCAACAACATCGAGGTGCAGGCAGGCTTGAAAGAGGGCGACACGGTGATTCTCTCGGACATGTCCCGTTGGGACAACGTGGATCACATTCGCCTGGAGTAAGCGGGAGCACAACAAGAGCGATCCAGGCTGCGGAGCAAAAAAGTCAGCGTGGATAGAACGGGGAGAGACACAATGGCAACCGACGGTACATTGATTGAGATTGAAGACCTGACCAAGATTTTCTACACGGACGAAGTGGAAACACACGCGCTCGCCGGCATTCACCTGAAGATCGAGCGGGGTGAATATGTGGCCATGTCGGGCCCGTCGGGCTGCGGCAAGTCGACGCTGCTCTCGATACTGGGTCTGCTCGACACGCCGAGCAGCGGACGGTATCTGCTCAACGGGAAACCGGTGGAGAATCTGAGCTTCAGCGACCGCTCGCGAATCCGCAACCAGGAGATTGGGTTCATTTTTCAGAGCTTCAATTTAATCGGCGACCTCACCGTTGAGGAAAACGTCGAGTTGCCGCTGACCTATCGCGCTGGAATGCCTTCGGCAGAGCGGAAGCGGCGCGTGAAAGAGGCGCTGGAGCGGGTGAACATGGCGCACCGTATGCGTCACTACCCGGCACAGCTCTCCGGCGGGCAGCAACAGCGCGTAGCCGTCGCCCGCGCGCTGGCCGGGTCGCCTTCGATCCTGCTGGCCGATGAGCCCACCGGCAATCTGGACTCGAAAAACGGCGAAGCGGTGATGCGTCTGCTGGGCGAATTGCACCGCGAAGGATCGACGATCTGCATGGTCACGCACGATCCGCGCTTTGCCAGGCATGCGGGGCGCGAATTGCATCTCTTTGACGGCAAGGTTGTGTCAGAGGATGAGCAGAAAAAGCTCGAAGAAGAAGCGGAGGCGTAGGAGCGGAGCGAGGGACGGGGTCAAGGGCTAACGCCCGGGAATCATGGGGTGAGGAGAAGTTTGGGCATGCTGCTTCAGGACATTCGTTACGCTCTGCGCCAATTGCGCAAATCCCCGGGTTTCACGCTAACGGCCGTGGTGACTCTGGCGCTGGGCATTGGCGCCAATACCGCCATTTTCACGCTTGTACAGAGCATTCTGCTTCGTTCCCTGCCAGTCGCTGATCCGTCGCAACTTTACCGCATTGGCGACGAGAACCAATGCTGCGTGGACGGCGGATTTCCGCAGGATGCCTCGCAGACCGGCGACTTTTCGATCTTCTCTTTCGACTTATATCAACATCTGAAGCAATCGGCTCCCGAATTCGAGCAGCTTGCCGCCGCGCAGGCCGGGCAATGGTCGTGGAGTGTTCGCCGCGGCGGCGATCTGGCAAAATCGCTGCATGGCGAATTCGTGTCGGGCAATTACTTTTCCACTCTTGGCGTAAGCGCTTATTCGGGCCGAGTCTTTTCCGACAGTGACGACACACCCGCCGCGGCGCCTGCCGTCATCCTCAGTTACCAGGCGTGGCAGGGAGAATACGCTTCCGATCCCTCGATCCTGAATTCAACCATCTACGTTCAGGCGCAGCCCTTCACTGTAGTCGGCATCGCCCCGCCAGGGTTCTTCGGCGACCGGGTAACGGATACTCCGCCGGAGTTCTGGATGCCGATCCACACCGAGCCCTATGTGGAAGCCGGGGACGCGCTTCTCTACAATCCCGAATCACATTGGCTTTATCCGCTTGGGCGTATTCGCCCTGGCACCAACATCGCCGCGCTTCAGGCCAAGCTGACGGTCGCACTGCGCCAGTGGCTTTTGTCGCGGCCAGACATGGTCGCTAACGGCGGCGCGGCCATCATTCCCAAGATGCATGTCGTGCTTTCACCCGGCGGAGGCGGCATCCAGAATCTGCAACAGAAAACCGGCAAGGGACTGAAGCTGCTGATGATTCTCTCCCTGGTTGTGTTGCTGATTGCCTGCGCCAACATCGCCAACCTGATGTTGGCGCGTGCCACAACGCGTCGGGCAGAAATTGCATTGCGCACCGCTTTGGGCGCGGGGCGGCGGCGCATCTCACGAGAGATCCTTACTGAAAGCGTGGTCCTGAGCTGCATTGGCGGCCTCGTGGGCCTGATCGTGGCATACGCCGGAAGCCGCACGATTCTCGCACTCGCATTTCCTGACGCCAGGAACCTGCCCATCAATCCAAGTCCCTCGCTGCTGGTGCTGGGCTTTGCGTTCCTGGTTTCACTCATGACCGGAATCCTGTTCGGAGCGGCGCCGGCGTGGCTGTCGTTCCATGCGCAGCCGGCTGAGGCACTGCGCGGGACAAGCCGCACCACCCGCGACCGTTCCTCGCTGCCACAAAAGGCATTGGTCGTCTTTCAGGCAGCACTGTCGGTCGTCCTAATCTCCGGCGCGATTCTCATGACAAAGACCCTGACCAATCTGGAGAACGAGGACTTTGGCGTCGTAACTGCCAACCGCTACGTGTTTCACTTCGACGCGCAGGGAGCAGGCTACAGTGTGGACAGATTGCCCGCCCTCTATCGCGAGATCCAGGACCGCTTCTCCGCTTTGCCATGCATTTCGAGCGCGAGCCTCGCACTGTACAGCCCCCTGGAGGGCGACAACTGGAGCGACTGCGTGATTGCGCAGGGGCACCCTTCGCCGCGCCATGACCAGGACTGCGATTCAACATGGAACCGTGTGGACACGCATTTCCTGGATGCGATCGGAGTGCCGATCGTGCGCGGCCGGGGAATTACGGATCAGGACACGGCGACCTCTTTGCCGGTCGCAATCGTCAACGAGAGCTTCGTGAAGAAGTTCTTTCCCAACCAGGATCCGATTGGCCGGCGCTTCGGCCTCGACAGGCCGGAATTCTCAGGCAGCTTCGAAATCGTGGGCGTCTTCCGCGATTTCAAGATGAATCTGCAGTATTCGCGAGAGCAGGTCCATCCCGTGTTTATGCGCCCGATCACGCAGCAGTTCACCGGCTACAAGGATCCGAACATGATCCGGGGCGAGACGCGCTCGATGTTCGTGAACGAGATGATTCTGGATTTCCACGCCGCACCGCCGAACGTGGACGCGCTGATCCGCGATACGCTTACGGGCATCAATCCCAACCTCACCGTGACCGATCTTCGCTCTTTCGGGAACCAGATAGCGGGCAATTTCAATCAGGAGCGACTTGTTGCCCGGTTGACGGTCCTCTTCGGCCTGCTGGCGCTGGTGCTCGCTTCTGTCGGCCTTTACGGTGTGATGTCGTATTTTGTGGCGCGGAGAACGAGTGAAGTCGGCATTCGCATGGCGCTGGGCGCGACTCGCTCGAACGTGGTGGCGATGGTGATGCAAAGCGCGCTGTTGCAAATCCTGATTGGCCTTGGATTAGGCATCCCGGCAGCGATGCTCGCAGGCCACTTCATGTCGAGCCAGTTGTTTGAAGTCCACGGCTACGATCCCGTGGCCCTGGCCGGCGCGGCGGTCATGCTCGGCGTTTGCGCCGCGG